>Ga0182024_10000152_pt1 | contig 157427 bp, 134 predicted proteins | sample P32metaG_FD_120480 | JGI IMG/M metagenome (GOLD analysis project Ga0182024, IMG submission 120480) | Permafrost microbial communities from Stordalen Mire, Sweden - P3-2 metaG (Illumina Assembly) | ecosystem: Environmental > Terrestrial > Soil > Wetlands > Permafrost | place: Sweden: Stordalen...
GTGATCTACCACTATGGGTTCGCGCCGATATACGTGTACTCGGACATGAATCATTTCGCGCAGTACAGCGGGCTGCTCACGGGTCTTGCCTTCTACTACACGGCCGGGGCATTCGCGCTTCTGTTGATCGCGTACCTGATGTGGCCGCGCGGGGCGGACGAGAGCGGCCGTTCGAGACGTGCAGCCGCGGTCGAGCGGTGGCGATCGCCCGCCACGCGGCTGATGGGGGGGGTGGCCGCGCTAGCCGTGGTCGCGACCGGCGGGTCCGTCTGGTACAACACTTCGGTGCTCAACCGATTCGCGAGCCAGAAGGACACCCAACATGCGCGCGCCGCGTACGAGCGAGACTTCAAACGCTACAAGTCGCTGGCCTCGCCCCGCATCGTGGGCATTCACGTCCGGGCCGACCTCGTGCCCGAGCGGCGTACGATGGCGCTGTCGAGCGTGTACCGGATCGTGAACAAGCAGCAGCGGTCGCTGGATACACTCTACGCCGGCATTTCGAGTGTGCCGTTCCACGCGGGGGTGGAGACGGGGCTGACCGCCGGGCACGGGTATCATGTCGACTCCCTCGTGTGGAGCAGGCCAGCGGGGCTCCTCTTCGCAGACTCGGCGCGGGGCGTGTATCTCTATCGTCTCGCGCACCCACTGGCACCGGGCGACACGATTGAACTGGCTTTTGGCGCGCACTATTCGGCCGAGGGGTATCCTAACAACGATCCCAACAACGACATCGTTGCCAACGGGACGTTCCTGGACGGGAACTACTTTCCCAATCTGGTCTACGACGACGGCGCCGAGCTGACGGACGACGACCGGCGGAAGGCGGAGCATCTTCCGCCGAGGGAGCGGGCCCCATCTATCCACAACGAGGCGGCGCGCGCGAATTCGGCGTTGTCGGCTGACGGCGACTGGGTGACGTTCGACGCCGTGGTGAGCACAGCGCCCGACCAGATCGCGATTGCGCCGGGGTATCTCGAGCGAGAGTGGACCGAGAACGGACGACGCGTGTTCTCGTACAAGATGGACAAGCCGATCCTCAAAGTCTTTTCGATCCAGTCCGGCCGCTACGTGGTACAACGAGACAGCAGCCAGGGCGTCGCGATCGACGTGTACTACCACCCGGGGCATGAGGTCGATGTCGGGCGGATGATCGAGGGCACCAAACGCGGGCTTGCGTACTACACCGCGAATTTCAGCCCCTATCAGTTCCGCCAGATCCGGATCGTGGAATTTCCCCGCTACCAGGAGTTCGCCGAATCCTTTCCGAACACCGTCGCGTTCTCCGAAGGGCTGGGATTCATTGCCCGCGTGCGCGATACTGACAATGATCTAGACTGGCCGTTGTTCGTGACGGCGCACGAGCTGGCGCACCAGTGGTGGGGTCATCAGATCGTCCCGTCCGACCAGCAGGGCGCGGCGGTGCTGACCGAGTCACTGGCGGAGTACTCGGCACTGATGGTGATGGAGGGCAAGTACGGGCCGGCGCACGTGCAGAGGTTCCTGCGCTACGAGTTGGACAGGTATCTGCAGGGCCGGGCGACCGAGCGGAAAGCAGAGCAGCCCCTCATGCTCGCGGAAAGCCAGCCATACATTCACTACTCCAAGGGGTCGCTGGCGTTCTATGCGCTCCGGGACTACATCGGTGAGGACTCGCTCAACGCCGCGCTGCACCGGTTTCTCCGCGACAAGGCGTTTCAGCAGCCACCGTACACGAACACCGTGGAGTTCCTCAGCTATCTCCGGGCGGTGACGCCGGATTCGCTGCAGTACGTGATCCACGATCTGTTCGAGACGATCACCCTCTACGACAACAAAGCGACGGCGGCTACCGCGACGCGCTCGGCGGATGGCAGGTACGCCGTGCACGTGACGTTCGACGCCCGGAAGTTCCGCGGCGACAGCCTCGGTACGCAGGCCGAGATCCCGATCGCTGACTACATCGACGTGGGCGTGTTCGGCGCTCCCGAGAAAGGCAACGCGCTCGGCAAGCTGCTGGCCGTGCGGAAGGTGCACGTCACGCAGCGGACGATGTCTGCCGACTTCGTGGTGCCCGAGCGGCCGTTGAAGGCGGGTATCGATCCGTTCAACAAGCTGATCGACCGGACGCCCGAGGATAATGTGCGGACGGTCGAGGTGACGCCGTAGGTGTGGGGGGCGGGCGTTCGCCCGCGAGATCGGTGTGAGGGTGGAGAGATCCGGCCGCAGCATCTGTGTGGGGGCAGAGATATCCGGTTGCAGGATCTGTGTGGAGGCCGTTCGCGAACGGCCCCCGTTGCGTAGGGCCGCAATCTCTGGCGGCAGAACCTGGACTGTTCGGGGCGACGTGTTGTGGGGCGGGCGACCTGCAGCGCTCAGCCGGCTCCCATGACATCGGCCAAACGCTGCAGCACAGCGGGCAGGTCCGGTTTGCCTTCGAGTACGGGGGATACTGGGTCGGCGCCCAGGTGCTCCATCCTTTCGATCGCTGTCTTGATCGTGAAAGCCTTTGGGTCGAGTGATTCGTTGACCTCGTCCCATTCCAGCGGCATCGACACCGTTGCGCCGGGAAGTGGGCGCACGCTGAACGGGGCCACGATCGTCTGGCCGTGGCGGTTCTGGAGATAGTCCAAGTAGACCTTGTCGCCGCGCTTCGTCACGTGGCGCGTGATCGTCGCGTACTCCTTCGTCTCACGCAGCACGACGCGCGCGAGCAGCTCGCCCAGGGTGCGGGATTGGGCGTACGTGCACTGGCGGCCCAATGGCAGCAGGATGTGCAGTCCGGTCTTGCCCGTGGTCTTCACGTAATTCGGCAAGGCAATCGACTCGCACAGCGTGTGCAGCACCTGCGCGGTGCGCACCACGTCCGAGAACGGCGCCTCCTTGGGATCGAGGTCGATCACGCACCAGTCGGCCAACTCGAGCGAGCCCACGCGGCTCGCCCAGATGTGCAGAGGGATGGAGCCGAGGTTGGCGATGTAGAGGAGGGACTCCTCGTCGTTGCAGACGAAGTAGCGGATCTCGCGCTGCGTGTCCTCGCTCCAGATAGGTACGGTCTCGACCCACTTGGGCGCGAACTCCGGCGCGTCCTTCTGGTAGAACGACTTGCCGTCGATGCCATCCGGGAATCGCGTCATCACGACCGGGCGGTCGCGCAGGTAGGGTAGAATCCAGCGCGACACCGCGCGGTAGTAGTCAATCAGGTCGCCCTTCGTGTATCGCTCGGCAGGCCAGTAGACCTTTTTCAGGTTCGAGTACGCGATCGTTCTCGGGACGGGGTCCTGCGCTGGCGGAGGCGGGGGGTCGCCCGCATCGGCTGACTCCGACTCCTGATCCGGGGCGGGTGCCTCGGCGGCCGGATCCGGGCCCCAGCCCTGACGGTCGCAGTCCCGCGGATTCTTGTCGGTTCGCATCCGCAGGAATGCGGGGTGGCGAAGGAGGCCATCCGGCGTCCACTCGCGATAGCGCACCTCGCAGACGTGCAGCGGCTCGACCCACGTCGTCGTCTTCGCGTCGGGTATCACGCTGCTGCCGAGTGGAGGGACGCCGGGAGCGAACGAGGGACCCGCGCAGGGCGGATCGTTGCGCACGATCGGATCGAGCATCGCCTTCAACTGGCTGAGCGCGGCTTCATCGAAGCCCGTGCCGGCGCGGCCCGCGTAGGTGAGCGTGCCGCCGACCATGTCCGCGAGCTGCAGCGCGCCGAAGTGGCCGCGGCTTCGCTTGGGCGCGGTGAAGCCGACGATCACGAAGTCGCCGGTCTGCTCCGCCTTGATCTTGAGCCAGGCGTCGGTGCGGCCGCCGCGGTACCGCGCGTCGGCGCGCTTGGCGATCATGCCCTCGAGTCCCAGGGCGGTCACCTGCTCGAGGAACCGTTCGCCCTCGCGCTCGATGTGATCGAGCGTGCGCACGGGGCCGAGCTTGGGGAACGCTTCGAGGAGGAGGGCTTTGCGCTCCGAGAGCGGGAGGGGGCGCAGGTCGAAGTCTTCGACGGCGAGAAGATCGAACACGAAGAACGTCGCCGGCAGCTCGACCGCCGCGCGTTTCACATCGATCGGCGACGCGAGGCGGCCTCGCTGCTGCAGCCGGGCGAAACTCGGCTTGCCCTGCGGGTCGAGCACGACGACCTCGCCGTCGATGATGCAGCTGTCGAGCGGGAGGGCGGCGACGGCGCGAGCGATCTCGGGGAAGACGGCAGTGTAGTCGTTGCCGTTTCGTGTGAGCAGCAAGGCCCCGTTGTGCGACTTGCTCGCGATCAACCGGTAGCCATCGAGCTTGAGCTCGAACAGCCAGCCGTCGCGCGTGAACGCGCCATCCGCCGGCTGGGCGAGCATCACCTCCACCGACCGCGGCTCGACGCGCGCGCGCGGAGCGCTGGTATCCTGCAGCGCGGCCCGCAGCTGTGTGGCCCTGTTCTGCCCTGCCTTGACCTCTTCGACGGTGAGTCCCGACAGCACCGACGCTTCGGGGAATTGGTCACCGGGCTGCCGGACGTACGCGTCGCGCTCCTTGATCAGCAGCCAATCCCGGTCGCTCTTCTTGATCTTTACCAACGTCCACCTGCCGTGCAGCTTGTACCCGCGAAGCTCGAAGAGCAGCTTCCCTTTCTCGAAGCCTTCGCGCCAATCTTCGATCGGCACCCATTCACCGCGGTCCCAGACGATGATCCCGCCGGCGCCGTAGTTTCCCGCCGGAATGATCCCCTCGAAGTCGCCGTATTCGAGCGGATGATCCTCGACCTTGACCGCGAAGCGTTTGTCGTTCATGTCATAGGACGGTCCTTTTGGGACCGCCCACGACTGCAACACACCGTCCATCTCGAGGCGGAGGTCGAAGTGCAACTGTCGCGCGGCGTGCTTGTGCACGACAAACAAGTGTCCAGGCGTCGCCGACACCGTGCCCATCGGCTCGGGCGAGGTGTCCGGCGACCGCTTGGCCCGGTACGTGCTCAGGCTGTCGGGCGGTTGTGCGTCGTTACCCGTCGGTGTCATCGTTGATCGTTCGTCGTCCGCGCATCCAGAGACCACCCGCTTCCCACTCGGCCTATGCCTGCCCGCTCCATCGCCACCGCGACCATCTCGTTTGGCCTCGTGTCGGTTCCCGTCAATCTGTATTCGTCCGCCGAGTCAAAGGCGAGCGTGTCGTTCAACATGCTGCACAAGAAGTGCGGATCGCGCCTCAAGCAGCAATACATCTGCTCCAAGGAAAACGAGGTGGTGACGCGCGACGACACCGTCAAGGGGTACGAGTTCGCGAAAGAGCAGTACGTGATCCTCTCCCCCGAGGAGCTCAAGGCCCTCGAGGAAAAGGCGACCGCCATGATCGATGTCTTGGAATTCGTGCCCCTCGCCAAGGTCGATCGGGAGTATGTCGAGAAAGTCTACTATCTCGGACCGGACAAGGGAGGCGACCGCGCGTACCGGCTGCTCGCGGCGGCGCTGCAGGACACCGGACGCGCCGCGCTTGGCCAGTACGCGGCCCGGGGCCAGCAGTACCTCGTGCTCCTTCGCCCGCTCAACGGCGTGCTCGTCATGGAGCAGCTGCACTACGCCGACGAGGTGAGACCGACGAGCGAGGTCACCGTTCCTGCGGGCGAGGTAAAACCGGCCGAGTTGGCGCTCGCCAAACAGCTCATCGAGCAGACAGCGAATGACGAGTTCGAGCCCGAGAAGTATAAGGACACGGTGCGTGAGCGTGTGCTCGAGGCCATTCAACGCAAAGTCGACGGCCAGGAGATCACCGCCGACCGCGTGCCCGACACCGGCGGCAAGATCATCGATCTCATGGCCGCTCTCAAGGCGAGTCTCGAGACGACGCCGGCGGCCGAGAAGCCTCAGAAGAAAAGCCGCAAGGCCTCGTGAAGGTCCTCGCCGGTACGAGCGGCTACTCGTTCAAGGAATGGAAGGGTTCGTTCTATCCGGACGATCTCGCGGACGACGCGATGCTCGGATTCTACGCACGCCGCTTTCCGACCGTCGAGATCAACAACACGTTCTACCGCCTGCCCAAGGAGCATGTGCTGGTCGAGTGGGCGGCGCGAGTGCCGGACTCGTTCACGTTCGCCATCAAGGCGAGCCAACGGATCACGCACCACGCGCGGCTCAAGCCGGAGTCCGCGAGCGCGCTCGAGTTTCTACTCAAGACCACCGCTGCGTTAGGCAGCCAGCTCGGCCCGATCCTGTTTCAACTCCCCCCGAATTTGAAGAAGGATGCCGACCGTCTGCGGGCCTTTCTGGCGATGCTCCCGCCCGACAGAAGGTTCACGATCGAATTTCGCCACCCCACCTGGTTTGACGACGAGGTGCTGGATGCGCTCCGTGCGCGCGGCGTGGCACTGTGCGTGATCGAGCAGCCGGAGTTCGCCTCGCCGGTGGTTGCGACGGCGTCGTGGGGTTACGCGCGTCTGCACCGGCTCGACTACAGCGAGGCCGCGCTGACCGAATGGGCACAGCGGATTGCCGCCCAACCGTGGAACGAGGCGTACGTGTACTTCAAGCACGATGAGGGTGTCGGCTCGGGACCGCCGGCGGTGGCATCGTTCACACAGGCATTCGATCGACCCACGCCCGGCTGACGGTCCCGATCTCGGCCATGACCTCGGCGTCCGTCCGTCCCGAGGACTTGAGCACGTGAAAGCTGTGATCGGCGCCCTCGATCCACTGCATTTGCCATGGCGCCGTCACGGTCGTTAGCGCGCGCTCCATCAACGACCGCGTACAGAGCGGGTCGCGCGTTCCGCTGAAACACAGCACCGGCATCCGGATGCGCGGCAGGTGCGCGTCGCGAAGTTGTTGGGGCTTCCCCGCCGGATGCAGCGGGTAGGCGAGCAGCAGCAACCCGTCGGCTGCGAATCCGTCAGCGGCGAGCATCGAGGCCGCCCGTCCGCCCATCGACCGTCCGCCGATGATGAGGCGCCCCGGCCCTTCTCGTCCTGTCGAGAGCACCTCGGCGCGGGCGCGAGCCACAACCGCCGCGACCGTCTCCATCAGCTGTGGCATCAGGTCGGGCCGGCGGCCCCCTTTCTCCCGGTACACGAAATTGAACCGGACCATGCCGATGCCAGCCGATCGGAGCACGTGGGTGACAGCGAGGATGCCCTTGTCGGACATGCCTCCCCCCGCGCCATGTGCGCATACGAACAGCGCGACGTCATTGTCGCCGATTCCAGGCTCGTAGACGGCGGTGGTCTGTTCGGCGCCCACCGGCACGGTCCATTCGACGGCGCTCACGGCGGCGCCTCATTGTGCGCCACGGACGTCGGGCCGCCACACGTGGGCGGGTCGCCAGCTGCTGGAGAGTCGGCGACATCGTGCGGCGCACGCGCGCTCGTCGCCCAACCACCGGACGCGAGTTTGGAGACGAGCTTGGACACGGGCTTAGGCACGGGGTGGCCTCGGCGGATCATCGGCGTGACGACGCGGTCGTCGCAGGTGATACTAGTACAAGCATCGCGTCGATGCCCGCTGCCACCTTCCCTCGCTTTCCGGAGGCGTAGTGCCTGCTCGTGCGCGACACATTGATACGGCGTCGTATGCCGTCGTGGTCATCACCTTCGTGCTGTTCGTGGTGGCCGCCATCGAAAAAGGCTTGACGCACGATCTGCTCCTCGAAGCGGGGGTCTTCCTCGTATCGGTCAAGCTGATCTTGATGAACGCCAAAGCCAACATGACCGCGCTGCACATGTCGGAGCGGCTGGACGCGATCCAGTCCGCAGTCGAACGACTCTCCCACACGCCGACGAATCACTAGTCAGGCATGGCGGACGCGCCGGGCATCTTCCGCGCGTCCCGAGTGCCGTCGAGATCGCGCTCGACAGACGCGGTGCCGATCCGGCACCCCCGTGGCGACGCCGTAGTCGCCTCTTCGGAGGCCGAGGCACCTGCGACTATAATTCCTGTATGAGTAATTCGCCTGCGCGGCGCCGCCCACGCCGCTCCCGCGCCCGGGGCGGGCACGCTCGGACCCCCGCTCTCACGTCTCAGCCCACGGGTCGCGCCGCGTATACCGCGACTCGGCTGTCCCTGCTCGAACGGCACGGACCCGTCTGCGCGTACTGTGGGCGCAACGGCAATACCCGCTCGATCACGCTCGATCACGTGACGCCGCGCAAAGGTCAGCGGGCGTACGACCGGCGCGACAACCTCGTGCTCGCGTGCCGGGCCTGCAACGCCAAGAAGGCGGACACCCCACTGCTCGCCTTCCTGCTCGCCGACCGGACCCGGGCCGCGCGGCTGCTGCGCTATGGCGACCATCTGAGCGCGGGTCTCATCGACCTGGCGGAAGAGCTCGCCGGTCCGCTGGGCGGCTACAGCGCGGCGATCCGGGCTGACGAGGAATCACCCTATCGGACGTGATGCACCGATGATGCCGCGGACTCTGTCGGTCCGCGGCATCGCCTCGTACCACATCCTGGGCCTCCGCCGCGACAACTGGCGCCGCCCGCACGGTCCGTCGTAGCGTTCAGCCGACACCGATTCGACCCCCTCAGGAGCTTTGATGTCCCGCAAGGAGATCCCGCTCGCACCGTCCGTTTTCGCGCAGGCCCGGCGTCGTGTGGCCGCGCACGCCTATCACACGCCGCTCCTGACGTCCCGACTGTTGAGCGAACAGTCCGGATTCGACGTCCGGCTCAAAGCCGAGATGTTTCAACGGACGGGCTCCTACAAGATCCGTGGGCCACTGAACAAATTCGCGGAGCTGACCCCCGACGAGCGCCAGCGCGGTGTGATCTGCTCCTCCGCCGGGAATCACGCGCAGGGCGTCGCCCTCGCGGCCTCGATCTACGGGATCCGCGCCGTCGTCGTCATGGCCACCAACGCCACACCCTCGAAGATCGACGCGACCAAAGCGTACGGCGCCGAAGTCGTGCTGCATGGTACGATATGGGATGAGGCCAATGAGCGCGCGAAGGAGCTCGTCGCGGAGCGCGGCCTCACGTACATCCACCCGTTCGACGATCTCGATCTCATCGCCGGCCAGGGAACGCTCGGCCTCGAGGTGTACGAGGATTTTCCGGAAGTCGATGTCATCGTCGTCCCGATCGGCGGCGGCGGCCTCATCTCGGGCGTGTCCATGGCCGTGAAGGGCCTCAAGCCCAGCGTGAAGATCATCGGCGTGGAATCGTCAGGCGCACCAGGGATGCTGGAAAGCGTGCGCGCCGACCACGTCGTGACGCTGCCGACTGTGGACTGCATCATCGATGGCCTGCGCGTCAAGCGCGTCGGCGAGAACAATTTCTCGGTGGTGCGCAAATTCGTAGACGAGATCGTGACGCTGCCCGACGAGGAGATCTTCGATGCGCTCCGATGGATCATGGGCCACTGCAAGCTCGTCGTCGAAGGCGCGGCCGCGGCGCCCATCGCGGCGCTCCGCCGCGGGCTGATCAAGGCGCCCGCCGGCGCCAAGGTCGTGTGTGTCCTCAGCGGGGGCAACGTCAACCTCGACCAATTGAAAGGCCTGCGCTGGAACTAGTTCGCGGAAGCCGGCAGCCAGCGATCGTTTCCGGTCGCTGGCTGTGGCGGGCGCCGCAGTGTGTGCGCCCCGAGGCGCGCTACGCCCGCTTGAAGTATTGCACCGCGCGCTCGTGCTGCTCCGCCGCCGCGCGTGTTCGAAACGTGCCAAGGTTCCGGCGCTTGCCGGTCTTCGGGTTCTTCTTCCGCGAGTACAACCGGTACTCACCCGTCTTGAGCTTGCGGATCATCGCTTCCTCCGTGATTCGTTGTCAGGCCGGCCCGGATTGCGCGTGGCGCCAGTTGCCCGACTCTACCATCCCGCGTGGAAGGGCAACTCTCGTACCGGTTCCCACGGGGTACGCAGCGCCGGGGCGTCTGCGTCGGATCCGCGGGTGACCATGCGCGGGAATTGATTCAGCAGCTCATGAGCCGCACCGCGATCGACTACGCCGTGCCCACTACCGCCCGGCCGACGCCGTCTGCATCCGTGCCAGATCCCGTAGTAGCGGCTCCGCTGAGAGCGGCCCACCGAGGAATTCCGGGAGTACCTCGCGAGTGGGCCGTGATGCGCCGTATCGGAGGAGGTGCGTCGATAGCCAGGGATACCAGGTCGGGTCACCGGTCGCGAACGGTCCATGGACGACGGCGATGCGCTCGCGGAGCGCGGTCACGATCACGGCGCCCAGGGCGTAGTTCATCATGTAGCCCGGCGCATCGACGAGCTGGCCCCGCATCGCCCACCACGAGAGCGTGGGATGGGGCGTGATGTGCAGGTAGTGCGACGTGATGTCGGTCCACACCTGGTTCGGGTCAGCATCCGGATGGTCGTGCAACCGGACCTCGAACAGCCCCCAGGCGATGTCGAGCATGATCGACGCGTACTTGGCGCGCGTGGCGACCGGTGTACTCACCGAGTCACCGAGAAAGCGGTATTGCCACGTCGGCTCATAGACGCTGAGCGCCGCGATGTCGGCGATCGCCTCCGTCAACGGATCGCTGTCAGGCCAATCTTCGTACGCTGGCCGCTCTCTGATCGCCGCGAGATGGATGGCGTGCCCCGTCTCGTGGACCAACTCGTCGAGGTTGCCCAAGCCGCCGGTCCCATAGGTCGCGAACACCCAGGACTCCGACGGCACCCACCGAACGGCGGCGGCGTGCCCACGTGATCCAAACGTGGTGTTGGCGACGGGGGTCTTACCCGGATGCGGCGCCAGGTCGTAGTGGACGCCCAGGGCAGCGACGTTTGCCCCAAGGGTCATGTAGTAGCGTCTGGTCAGCGCGAGCAGCGAATCCCGCGGGATGCGCGCGTCCAGCCGTCGGTCCGCCTCGGCCGCCAAGTAATAGTAGTCCCACGGCTCGACCGCAGAGTCCGGTATGGCGACACGCCACGCGTCGAGGATCGTGACCAGCCATCGTTCGAGCGTGGCGGGCTCGACCCCGATGTCGGCCGCCCGGTCCAGGGGTGACTGGTTGGCACGTGAGGTCTGTGTGGCGCCGAATCGGAGCAGCGTGCGATACGGGCTCCGTGCATCATCGTCACCGTTCACCGTTCGCCACACCGGCATGAGCGCCATGAACAGCCGCTCGCGTTGGGCGGGATCGGCCGCATCGGCGATCCGAGCGAGCACGGTGAGCCGATCGATCGTATCGCGATCGACCACGATGCGCATGGCCGCGCGCCCGTAACAGTCGTACACGTGCCGGCGGAGCGACGCAGCCGCCGTCGTATCGCCGACCCCCATGTCCGGCGGCGTCCGGCGGGCGTCGCATGGGGTGTCCGAGCCGCGCGACGCGCCACTCGAATCCTCCGCGCTTGGATCGTCCGCCAGATCGGTGTCAAGTGTGCGGGCCATCGTAGCGAGCGCGCGGCGATCCACCGTCGTGAGCGACAGCGAATCGACGGCGGCGATCCGGCCTCGGATGCTGGTTCGCGTCGCGACAAATCGGTGATCGCCCGAATCCAGCGCGTCACCGCCCGGCGTGCGATCGAGCCCCCGCGCCCGCGTGATGTCGAGCGTATCGCGCAGCGACCGCAGCTCCCCATACGCCGTCTCGATGCCCACGAGCGCGCGACCGCCGCCGTCGTCATGCGCCGCGCGATGCCCCGTGCACGCGGCGCCGACGCTCAGCACCGCGCCAACTACGCCGACGGTTCGCGCCGCTGTTCGTGTCACCATGTCTCGTCCGCCAATCGCCAATCGCCAATCGCTAACCGCTAACCGCTAACCCTCTTCACCCGATACAGCGTAATCATCTGGTGAATCACGCCCTCGTCGAACCTGCGCATGCCCCAGTCCACGACCGTCAAACCGTGGACCGCCAACCCGGCGAGAAACTCCGGCGCCGCGACCCGTCCTGGATCGGCGATGATCGCTTCGCCGTCGCGGGTAAGGGTCTGGGCGATCGCGGCCGACAAGAGCGGGGGGTACTCTTTCTCGTACAGCACATCTGCTGCGACCACCCGGTCATAGCCGCGGAGATCGCCCGGGAAATGCCTCCAGTCCACGTGGCGTGTCGCGGGTTCGCTGTGCAGAGCGTGCGACGCGTTGGCGCGGGTGAATCGGAGTGCGTCGTGGTAGTAGTCGGTCGCCAGGACATCGAAACCCGCCCGCATCGCCGCCACCGTCACCAGTCCGAGTCCGCACCCGAGCTCGAGGAGTTTCGGCCGGCTCGGGCTCGGCGGGGCACCCACTTCCAGGAGATACGTCGCCAGGATGCGCGACGACGGCCACAGGTCCGCCCAGTAGGGGAGCCGTTCATCCAGGACAAAGTCCGCCTCGCTGATGAGGTCATCGGAGTTTCGCGGACGCAGGAGCTCGATGGCCCAATCATTGATGGTGACCGTGTCCATCACCGTGACGAACTGTCGCGTGAGTGTGCGCCGCAGCTCAGCGGGGGATTCGCCAACACCCTCGGGCTGACGGGCCTCTGTCATCGCCGCCATCCGTCATGCATCACCCGCGCCGTCGCGACGTCGCTAGTGCCCGCTCGATGACGCCCCCGGGCCGGTCGATGAATGCAGCCCCACAATGGACGACGCTGCCGCCGCCGATTGGATGACGCCTGCGGCCGCATCCTTGGCGTCGCGCTCGAGCTCCCATCGCGTCTCAAAGCGGGAGACGATCCAGAGCGTCATGGTCGTGAACAACCCGACCACCAGCGCGATCTCGAACCGACCGTACCCCACCGCCGCGCCGACGATGCTCGTGGACCAGATCGCCGCCGCGGTCGCCGTGCCGCGCACCCGATTTCCATCTTTGACGATTGCGCCGCCACCGATGAATCCGATTCCCGTCACGAGACCCTGCAGGATGTGCGTCTGCTGGTCGGACGATATCCCGAACACCTGTCCCGCGAGCAGCACATAGCCACACGAGGCCACGGCCACGATGGGGAAGGTGCGCAGTCCGGCGCTGCGATCGTCGCGGTATCGCTCGACGCTGACGGGGCTGGTCAGCGCGGCGGCGATGACGATCTTCAACAGAAACGAGACGAACAGTGGGATGTCGAAGTGCATATCGCGCATCACGTCATGGATCATCGATTCCATCGTCCCTCGCCCGGTGACTGTGCGTGATGTTGCCGTGACACTGCGCGATACCGCGTGTTACCCCGTGCGCGATGCCGTAGCGCGTCTACGTGCGACCGCCCAGCGGCGCACGGTGGGTACAAGATGGGGTTCGAGGCCGAAATATCCAATCGCTTCGACGAATGCCGAGCTATCATCCCGTCGGCCGCCCAACCCTATCAGGAGACGCGATTGCCGTCGATCCCCGTGTTCGGCACGACCCTCGCGTCAGTGGCCCTCATCGCCGCCGCCGTGTGTCTCCCGGGCCACGCCGTCGCACAGGGTCCCTCGGGCAGCCAATCCATCGAGATCCCGCTCACGCCCGCCCGCTGGCGCATCCAACCCGATGCGCCGCGGACCCCGGATGACACGGCGCGATTCGAGACCCATCTTGGCCGGCCCAGTCTCTTGCTCCCCGGGGGATTCGCCTCCGCGAACGGAATCGATCTGCGGAATGGCACAATCGACGCCGACGTCGCGACGTATCCGAAGGGCGCGTTCTTTGGTGTGGCGTTCCACGTCGAGTCGTCCGACAAATACGAGAATCTGTTCTTCCGTCCCGGCGCCAGCGGCACGATCCAGTACTCGCCGTCGTGGTACAACATGAACGCGTGGCAGTTCTACCCTGGCTCCGAGTACACCGCCAACCCAGACATCCCGACGGATCGATGGATCCACGTGCGGCTCGTCATCAAGGGGCTGGAGGCGACGGTCTATATCGATTCCGCGACCACGCCGACCTTGGTCGTCAGCAATCTCGCGCAGGGCGGGACGTCGGGAACGATCGGATTCTGGGCGGTCGGGGGAGACGGCTATCTCTCCAATGTCCGCTATCAGCCGGACCCGGTGCGCTATCCGCTCAAGCCAACGCGGTCCGTCCTTCCGGGAGCGATCACCGAGGGGTGGTCCATATCGGAGGCCTTCCAAGTGGCGACAGTCGATCCCGGCACGTATCCCGACATCAAGTCGCTCCGTTGGGAACCGGTCAAAGCTGAGCGCGAAGGTGTCGTGATGATCGGACGCTATCGGAAGGACCCGCGGGTGTATCCGGCCAGCGCTCCGCCGGAGTATCCGGTCAAGCCGACGCCGATCCCGGGCACCGAAGTGGTGTTTGCGCGCACCACGATCCACGCCGACCAGGCTGCGGTGCGGAAGATGTGGATCGGATACAGCGATGATGTCGTCGTGTATCTCAACGGGCGCCCGCTGTACTCTGGGCTCAATGCCCGATCCTCCCGCGAGCCCAGCTACTACGGGTGGTTCTACCCCTTCGCTGACGCGGTCTACCTTCCGCTGCAGAAAGGTCCCAATGAGCTCGTGCTCGCGGTGAGTGAGACGTTCGGGGGGTGGGGATTCCTGTGCGCGTTCGATCACTGACCACGGTGTGACCGCACCGACGCGCCGCGGCGTCCCAGTAATCGGGAGCGTCGCGGCCGTTCCCAAACCCTCACCGCAGTTGTACTGTCTCAGCGGGAGACCTCCACCCCGCTCGGTGACGATTTTCTCGCTGGCCGATTTCCGGAACGCTGCGCGTGCGTTGCGACGCGCGCCAACGGTGACGCTGTGCGCCGTCGCGTGCTTGGCGCTGGGATTGGGCTCGACGACGGCGATCTTCAGCGCGATCGACCAGACGCTGATCCGGGCGCTGCCGTTCCGCGATCCCGGCCGCCTCGTCAGCGTGTATCGCACAGTGGCGCAGTCGAATGATTATCCGTTCTCGCCACCCAAGTTTCTCGACCTCGCGCGCGGCGCGCGGCGTCTGGAGTTGGCGGCCGTCGCCTTCGGTGCGTCGTTGATCTCGCTGCCGGATGCGGGCGCCCGGATCAGCTCGACGCGGGTCACCGGGAACCTGTTTGCAATGCTCGGTGCTCGGGCCCAGCGTGGCCGCCTGATCGATGTCGCCGACGACAGCGCGGGCCAGAACCCCGTGGCCGTCATGAGCGACGCGCTGTGGCATCGCGCATTTGGCGCCGATCCCGGGGTCGTCGGCCGCACGATCACGGTCGACGGGATGCCGACCACGGTGATCGGCACGCTCCCGCCCGGCTTTCACGTGCCCATCGACAACGTCGAGCTCGCGGCCGATCTCTGGCTCCCGATGCGGTTCACGGCCGTCGAGCGCGCGGAACGCGGCAACCACTTCCTCTCCGTGCTCGGGCGTCTCACGCCCGGCGCGACGGTCGCCAGCGCCGATCTCGAGCTCCGGGCGCTCGTCGAGGGGCTCATCGTGATCTACCCGGAGATGCATGGTGAGTCGGCCCGTGCCGTCCCCCTTCAGGCCGACACGGTCCAGGGCGTGCGGACGCCCCTGCTCCTCATGTTCGGGGCCGTGTGCGCGGTCCTGCTCATTGCGGCGGCAAACGTCGGCAGCCTGCTGCTCGCGCGTGGGGTATACCGCCAGCGCGAGATGGCCGTGCGCTCCGCGCTCGGCGCCGGCCGGTGGGCGATCGTACGGCCCGTCATCGCCGAGAGCGTGCTGCTCACGATCGTCGGTGGGGCGGTGGGCATCGCGCTCGCGTGGCTCGCGGTGCGCGTCATCGGCACGATGGCCGCCACGCAAGTCCCGCAATTGACCGGGCTGGCGATCGAGATGCGCATCGTGGTGTTCGCGATCATGCTGTCGGCGATCGTGGCCCTGCTGTGTGGAGCGCTGCCAGCATGGCACAGCGCGACCGTCGATCCCCAGGACGCGCTACGCGGTGGGCGCGGCGGCGGCGCAGGCCGAACGCAGCAGCGGGCGCTCGGGAGCTTGGTGATCGCCGAGGTCGCGCTCTCGCTGGTGCTCCTCATCGGGGCGAGTCTCGAGCTTCGCGGATTCTCGAGTCTCCTCGACCGGGATCCCGGATTCGATCCTCGTCCGATCCTGACCCTCACGACCACGATCTCGCCGGACCAGTACGGCAATTCCAGCTCGGTGGGCCGGTTCCTCCGCCCCACGGTGGCGGCGATCGAGCAATTGCCGGGTGTGCAGAGCGCGGGCGCGATCTCCCGGTTGCCGTATCGGGACGTCGATGCGAATTCCAATGTCCGCTACGAGGGTCAGCCGAACATCGATCCCAATCGGTTTCCGGTGATCGACGATCGCGACGCCACCCCCGACATCTTCCGCGTCACCGGTCAGCGCCTGTTGGCGGGACGATTGCTGCGGTGGGACGACGACGACCGGCCAGGAGTACCGATCGTGGTCGTGGCGAATGAAGCACTCGTGCGCCGTGATTTTCCGCACGACGATCCGGTCGGAAAGCGATTCTACGTGAGCGACACGACGCTCGCCACGATCGTCGGTGTGGTGAGCGATATCCCCAACGCGGGCCCGATCGACCCGCCGGTGCCCGAGGTGTACTGGTCGTACGCACAGTTGCGGGAGCGCGGTAATTCGGCGTTCAACATCGTCGTGCGCGCCTCGCGAGGGAATCCCATCGCCATCGAGACCTCGGTCCGCGCCGCGATTCATGCCATCGACCCGGGAGCGGCGGTGTCATCGATGGAGCCGATGACCGACGTCATCGCCGAAGCCGTCGGGGCGCCACGGTTCTATCTCTCGCTCATCGGCACCTTTGCGCTCGTCGCGGTCGCGCTCGCGGTGGCCGGTCTGTACGGCGTGATGAGCTACGCGGTGGCCCAGCGCAGGCGCGAGCTCGGGATCGGCGCCGCGCTCGGTAGTCCCGCCACGCGGACGCTTCGCATGGTCACCGAGCGTGGGATGCGGCTCGTCGGCGTTGGTGTCGTCGTCGGCATGATCGGCGCCGCGCTGGCCACGCGGGTGCTGGCGAGCCTCCTGTACGGCGTGAGTCCCGCCGATGCGCGGACCTGGATCTTCGCGACGCTGACGCTCGTCGTGGCAGGCCTCTGCGCCACGATCATCCCTGCCGTTCGCGCCAGCAGAGTGGATCCGATCGTCGCCATCGGGACGGACTAGAAAGGCGTCGCCGCTCGCGCTACGTGAGCGCCGACAGCACCGCAGCCGCGGCGCGCTCGCCGCTGGCGATCGCGGCGTGCACGCTGCCGCCACGCCCGTCGGGATCAGTCGCTTCGCCGGCGAAATACAGGGTGTCCTCGAGCGGACGTCCGAGCACCCGTGGCGCGTCGATCCCACCCACAATGCCGTAGCTATACGCCCCTCGCGCGAAGGGGTCGCTGTGCCAGTCATGGTACCACGCCCCGTTGAGCATCGAGCGGAGCCGGGTCCGCGTCACACCGGTCGCGCGGCCCAACGCGCGGAGCGCCTGCTCCACCAGCCCGTCGCGCGTGTACCGTGCGAGCGCCGCCGCCCGTGGGCCCCCTACCCACGCGGTGAGCACGTGTCCTCGCATCGGGAAGGACGTCCACCATACCGCGAAGATGTCATCATCGGTCGAGAAGAAGCCCAGATCATTCCGGGAACGGTCGCCTCCGTCGAGGGGGAGCGCCTCCCAGAACGGCGTCTTGAAGTCGAGCACGATCCTGACCGCCGATCCCATCGCTATCCCGTCCAGCGCCCCTCGTACGGTCGATCCGAGATCCGGCCGAAACGCGACCGGGCCCGGCGTCCCATCGACTGGAGCCGTGAGCACGCCGAGCGGCAGGGTGATGATCGCAGCTCGGGCCTCGGCCGTGGCGGTGCCCGCGTGCACAACCACGCGGCCGGGTCCCCACTCGACGTCGCGCACCACCGTGGCGAGGCGGATCGCGGCCGCGGGGAGCCGCGCGGCCAGAGCGTCCGTGACGCGATCGTAGCCCGCGGGTATCCGGTACTGGTGGTCGTGGCCATCTCGGCGTGACGCGGCCTCGGACAACGCGAGCCACCGCTCACCCACTCGATCGGGATCGGCGGCGTCGAACCCCTCGACGTAGCGCAGCGCGTCGGGGATCGCGGCCACGACGTCAGCCGGTATCGTGGGATCGGACCGCAGACCGGCGAGAAACGCGGTGAATGAGCGGTCCGGCGTGCGGTCGAGATCGAGGCGTTGCAACAACGCCCCGACGTGCCAATGCTCATCGCCGGGCGACTGCGCCGATCCCCCAGCGATGTGGCTCCACGCGCCAGACAGCTCGTCCAGCAATAATCCCGCTTCGGCCGCGATCTCCAACGTCTCCCGCACGCGTCCGTGCACGAACTCCGCGCCCAACTCGACCGGCACCGCAAGCCCCCGGACGCGCTGGGTGTAGATGCGGCCCCCCAAGCGGGTGCGCGCTTCGAGCACGAGCACGCGGAGATGTGCGTCGTGGAGTGCGCGGGCCGCCGAGAGGCCCGCGGCGCCGCCACCAACGATGACGACGTCGGCGTCCACCGGCTCCGACCTAGTTGGCGCGATCACCGAGTCGTGCCGACGGGTCGCGAGCGGTGTCGTCCGGTCGCGTGACGGCGTCGTCGAGCAACGCGGGAGGGATGTGCAATGCGGGCTCCAGGCGGATGGTCCGTGCTCTGGCGAATTGGACGGCGACTGACGCGGACGAGCCAGGGAGGCGTCTACGCCGACTTGATCTCCGTCCAGAGCTGATCCCATTCCGCGGTCTCGCGGCCCAGGTCGATCTGGTACTCCAGCCGCCGGAGTTGCTCCTTGGTCGGATACGGGACGGGATGCTCCATCCGCGCGAGCGCTTGCTGGTTGGGCGTCCCATAGCCCGTGAAATCGGAGATGGCCGCACCGACCTCGGGGCGAAGAATGTAATTCATGAACTCGTGCGCCGCGCGCGGGTGGGGCGCGGACCGCGGCATCACGACACTGTCGGCCCAGATCGTCGAGCCCTCGTGTGGAATCGTGTACGCGATGGCGGGTTGCTCCACCCGCGCCTGCGTCGCGTCCCCGTTCCACAGTTGCGCGATCCAGACATCGCCCGAGATCAGTTGGCCCTTGACGGGCGCCGACAGATACGCCCTGAGGTTGCGCTTCGCGGAGATCGCATCGGCCTTTGCGGCGTCCAACTCCACGGCATCCCGTGAGTTCAGGGAATGGCCACGGTACCGGAGCCACGACCCGATGACGTCTCGCCCGTCGTCGAGCTGGGTCATCTTGCCCGCGTACCGGGGGTTCTGCAGCACGCCCCAGCTGTCGGGCGCCGCGACTTTGTCGGCGCGATACGCGAGCCCGGTGATTCCCCACTGCCAGGGCACCGAATGCGCATTGCCCGGATCGAAATCCGGATTGAGAAAGAGGGGCGCCACATTGCCCCAGTTCGTCAAGTAGGCCCGGTGCACCGGCGCCGCCAATCCCGTCGCCACGAGGACGGACAGCGCGTAGCTGCTGGGGAACACCAGATCGTAGCCGTGCGCGCCCGCCAGGAGTTTGGCGAGGAGCTCTTCGTTGCTCTCGTAGACGTCGTACGTCACCCGCACGCCGAACTCGCGCTCGAAGTTCGGGATCGTGTCCGGCGCGACGTAGTCCGACCAATTGTAGATCGCCAGCCGATGCTCGATCGGCCCCAACGGCTCGAGCGCCGCGGCCGCGTCACGCGCCGCCCGCTCGGCGGGCGCCAGGTCGTCGCCGACCGGCCGGCATGCGGCGAGTAGCCCAGCCACGGTGGCCGCCGACGCCCCAAGCGCCACCGCGCGTCGTGCGAACTCCCGCCGATCCATCGGCTCCGAGCCGAACGTCGTGAGGAGCGCCGCCAGTCGGGGGTCAGGCATCCGCAGGCGCATTCCGCCGGCTCATGCGGTCGGCGGCGTATAGGAGTACGGACGTGGCGATCACGATCAGCGTGCTGATGGCGTTGATGCTCGGCTCGACATTGCGACGCACCATGCTGTAGATCACGAGCGGGAGAGTGCTCGACCCCGAACCGGCGACCAGCGAGGTGATCACGAAGTCGTCGAACGACAGGATGAACGCCAACAGCGCGGCCGACAAGATCCCCGGCCAGAGCAGCGGCAGCGTGATCTGAAAGAAGGTCGTGATCTCGTCCGCGCCAAGCGTCATCGCGGCCTCCTCGAGATTGTCATCCATCCCCGCCAACCGTGCGAGCACCACCACCACCACGAACGGGACACAGAACGCCACGTGTGCGATGATGATGGTGGCGAGCCCTAGCGGCAGACGGAGGAAGACAAAGAGCACCAACAAGGAGATGCCGGTGACGATCTCCGGCGTCACGATCGGCACGTACATCATCCCCTCGTACACCGTGCGGCCGCGGAACCGATGGCGAGCTAACGCCAGTGCGATCAGCGTCCCGAGCGCAACCGCGATCACCGTCGCCGTCAGGCCGACGATCAGACTGGCCTGCACCGCGTGCAGGATGTCGTCGCGCTCGAGCAGCCGCTGATACCAGCCGAAGGTAAAGCCAGTCCACGTCACGGCGAACTTCGACGCGTTGAAGGAGAACGCGACGAGCACCAGCACCGGCAGGTGCATCAGAAAGAGGCATACCGCGGTGAACGCCACGAGCCACCGCGGCAGCCGACCGATCCCGGAGGTGCCCATCTCACCACCCTCGCGCGTTGTCGGGCGGCCGGAGACGCAGGTAGACCAGCACCGCGCCCAAGACGAGCAGCATGAGGATGAACGACGCCGCGGATCCGAACGGCCAGTTGCGCGCGGTCGAGAACTGGTTCTGCACGAGGTTCCCGATCAGCAACTCCTTCGCGCCGCCGAGCAGGTCCGACGTCAGGTAGGAGCCCAGCGATGGGATGAAGACGAGGAGACAGCCGGCGATGAGCCCGGGGGCCGACAGGGGCAACGTCACGCGTCGGAACCGAGCCGCGGGCCGCGCCCCCAGCACTTCGGCGGCCTCGAGCAACGACGGATCGAGCTTCTCGAGCGATGCGTAGACCGGGAGGACCATGAACGGGAGATAGCCGTACACGAGGCCCGCCAACACCGCGAACGGCGTATACAGCATCGTGATGGGCTCTCGCAGGAGTCCCATCGCCATCAACCAACTGTTGATCAGCCCCGTGTCCCGCATCAGGAAGATCATGGCGAACGTGCGCACGAGAAAGCTCGTCCAGAACGGCAACACGACGAGGAACAGCAAGATGGATTTCCACCGTCCGCTGCGAGCGATCGTGTATGCCACCGGATACCCGGCCAGCGCGCAGAGTACGGTCGTCGCCACCGCGATCCCGAACGTCCGCTCGAGGATCGTGAGGTAGACCGGGTGCAGGAAGCGAGCGTAGGCCTCGAGGGTGAACCCGGGATCCACGCCGCCGTACTCGCCGCGCGGCATCACACTGTACGCGCACATCACGACGACCGGGATGAGGAAGAACCCGATCATCCACAGCGTGCCGGGTGCGAGCAGTGCCCACGCTTGGGCCTGTGGTCGTGGCGCGAGCCACGCGAGCGTCCGCCGGCGGAGTCCGTGCCCGCGCGCGGCGCGCGACCCCGCGGCCAGATCCCCTGAGTCACCCACGGGTCACTCGTCCTCGAGGATCTGACAATCCTCCGGCCGCCACGCCACTGCGGCCTCATCCCCACGGCGCCAGGGGAGTGGGTTGATCAACTGCCCCTCGTTCCGGAGCGCCACCGTGATGTCCGGCGCCGACGGGATAGACACCACGACGTGCATCGTCTCGCCGAGGTACACGACATCGCGAACGGTGCCCGGGATGGCGTTCTCTCCCATTGGGACCGCATCGGGGCGGCACACGTCGAGCCACTCCGGGCGGACCGCGATCCGCACGTCCTGTCCGGGTCCCAGGCCGTTGTGGATCGGGATGCGGAAACGCATCCCCCCACGCCCATCGACCTCCCACCAGTTGTCCGCGCGGTGCACGATCGTGCCGTCGAGGAAATTCGACTCGCCGATGAACTTCGCGACGAACGCGGTCCGGGGATTCTCGTAGATCTCGGCCGGCGTACCCAACTGCGCCACGCGTGCGTGGGACATGACCGCGATGCGATCGGACATCGTCAACGCCTCTTCCTGATCGTGTGTGACGTAGAGGAATGTCGTGCCGAGCTGCTTGTTCAGCGCCTTGAGCTCGATCTGCATCTCCTTGCGCAACTGGAGGTCGATCGCCCCCAACGGCTCGTCCAGCAACAGGATCGGGGGATCGAGGACGAGCGCGCGGGCGAGCGCGACGCGCTGGCGCTGTCCCCCCGAGAGTTGCACGGGCGACCGGCGCGCGAATGTCTGGGGCGCCAAGCGGACGAGCTCGAGCGCGCGTCCCACCCGGTCGGCGATTTCCGAGCGGGGCGTTCGGCGCTGCTCGAGACCGAACGCGATGTTCCGTTCCACCGACAAGTGCGGAAAGAGCGCGTAGTTCTGAAACACCATCGCGATCTCGCGCTCGTAGGGGCGCTTGTCGTTCACCACGTGTCCCAGGATCCGGACCTCGCCGCCGTCGGCGTCCGCAGTCTCGAAGCCGGCGAGCAATCGCAGGGTGGTCGTCTTCCCGCAGCCGGACGGCCCGAGGATCGAGAAGAATTCGCCCCGCTCGATGTCGAAGCTGATCGAGTCCACGGCTTTGACGGCGCCGAAGCTCTTGGAGACATGACGGAACTCGACCGCCGGCGCCGGGCGAGGCGCTGCGAGATCCGCCGGCACCGGGCCCCGCGGTTGCCCCTCCGCGCCGGTCATCGGACCGGCCGTCGGGGCGCCCGCCGGGCGCCGATGCGGGCCCGAGGCAGCGTCAATGCGGCGCGAGCCGCGAGGCGCGCAGCGCCTCGGCCATCACATCCAATCCTTCGTCCACCACCGCATCGGACGTCGTGAGCGGCACCAGCACGCGGATCACGTTGCCATAGGTGCCGGCCGACAGCAGGATGACGCCGCGGCGCAACGCGTCGGCAACGAGCCGTCCGACGCGCGCACTGTCCGGGGTCTTCGTGGACCGATCCTGGACGAGCTCCAGCGCCATCATGGCGCCGAGCCCGCGCACGTCGCCGATACCCGGATCGGTGTCCGCCCAGGAGCAGAAACGCCGTCTGATTCGCGCACCGAGCTCCGTCGCGCGCTCGGCGATGTGCTCATCCACCATGATGTCGAGCACTGCGAGCGCCGCCGCGCAGGCGAGCGGATTGCCACCGTACGTGCCGCCCAGTCCCCCCACCATCGGCGACTCCAGGACATCGGCGCGCCCAGTGACGGCCGCGAGCGGCAACCCGCCGGCCAGCGACTTGGCGGTCACGAGCATGTCGGGCACGAGCCCGTAGTGCTCGCACGCGAACAGCGTGCCCGTACGCCCGAATCCCGTCTGGATCTCGTCCGCGACCAGTAGGATGCCGTTGGCGCGCGCGAATACCGAGAGCGCCCGGATGTACTCTGGCGGAGCCGGTACGAACCCCCCTTCCCCGAGCTCCAGCTCAATCACGATCGCCGCGACCGACCCCGGATCGACGACGGCCGCGAACTGCTGCGCAAATCGCTCGGGCGAGGCGAGGCAGCACGCGCCGCCGACCGGACCGGTCGTGCACCGGTAACAGTACGGATACGGCAGGCGATAGACCTCGGGCGCGAACGGACCGAACCCCGCTTTGTACGGCCGGACCTTCGACGTGAGCGCCATGGCGAGGTTCGTTCGCCCGTGGAACGCGTGCTCGAAACACACCACTGCCTGCCGGCCGGTGTGCGCCCGCGCGACCTTGACCGCGTTCTCGATTGCTTCCGCCCCGCTGTTGACGAAAAATGTCCGCTTCTCGTGCGTGCCCGGGGTGACGGCATTGAGCCGCTCCGCGAGCGCCACGTATGGCTCGTAGGTGACGACTGGAAAGCACACGTGCGCGAACCGGTCGAGCTGCACCCGCACCGCGTCAACGACTCGCGGGTGACGATGTCCGACATTGACGACGCCGATCCCGCCCGCGAAATCGATCAGGTGATTGCCGTCGGCGTCCGTCAGGATGGCGCCATCGGCCTGGACGACGGCCACTGGTGTGACGGCCGGCACACCGCGGGGCACCGCGCGCGTGCGCCGCGCCATCAGCGCGTCGCTGGCCGGACCGGGCACCGCGGTCTTCAGCTCGATCACTCGTCCCATACGCGATCCGCGTCCCATGCTCTGGATGCCACTCGCCCGTTCCCGCCTCGACTGCGCACCAGGAAAGCTATATGATGGGGCGCAGCACACCAGCAACCGTTCCTTCCCCACAAGCCCCGGCACGTCGGGCGCGTGGGATCACGCCGCGATCGCCGGCTCTCTCTGCCCCGTCCCATGTCTCTCGCCCACTCGCCGTTCCGCGGCCGACCCCGCGCCGCGCTGCCACTCGCCCTCACCCTACTCGCCGCCTGTGGTGGCGGGGGCGGCAGCTCCAGGGCGCCCCACGGCGTGGCGACCAAGATCGCCATCACCCGGACGGGGGATGCACGTGCCGATGCCGCGACCTACCTCAAGCAGCTCTGCCCCAAGCCGATCGGTGGGGAGCTCAATTTCATGGTCTGGGAGGGGTACACGGACTCGATCTTCACGGCGCCGTTCGAGCGTGCCTGCGGCGTGAAGATCAACGCCACGTACATGGGCTCGAGCGACGACCTCGTCGCCAAGCTTCGGGCGGGCGGGTCGCAGACGATCGATCTGGTGTCGCCGTCCAGCGACGCCATCACCGAGATCATTCAGGCCGGCTTGGCTGCACCCCTCGACACGACCCGGGTGCCGAGCTTCGGCGACCTGATGGCCGGCTTTCGCGCGTTGCCGGTCGCGCGGAGCGGCGGCAAGACTTACGGTCAACCGTGGGCGTTCGGTCCGAACCCGCTGATCTACGACTCCACGAAGGTGACGCCCAAGCCGACGTCGTGGGCCGTGCTCTGGGACGATCGGTACAAGGGCCGGATCTCCGTCCAGGACGACATCGCGACACTCTATATGGTCGCGCAGTACCTCGGGCTCGACGACCCGAAGGACCCCGCGAAGCTGTACAACCTCTCCGATGCCGATCTGGAGAAGGTCAAAGCCAAAGCCATGGAGCTGCGGCCACGGGTGCGAAAGTATTGGTCCACCGCGGGGGACATGACCCAGTTGTTTCAGAGCGGCGAGATCACGCTCGGCGAAGGGTGGCCGCTCATGACCCACCAGCTCCAGTTGGCCAAGTTCCCGGCCGCCGAGGTCATCCCCAAGGAGGGAACGACGGCGTGGGCGGACCACTGGGTCCTCACCACGGGCGCGCAGAACCTCGACGCCGCGTACGCGTGGCTCGAGTACGCGGCCCAGCCGTTCACGCAGAAGATGCTCGCCGATGTCACCGGCTACATCGTCGCGAACCCCGGCGCCCGCGCCTACATGACGCCCGAGCAGGCGACCGGACAGCACGACATCGCGGAATACGGCGCGCACGTCAACTTCTGGCAATGGGGATCGCGGCGCGACAAGTATCAGGAGATCTGGAACGCAGTCAAAGCGGCGCAGTGAACGCGATCGTCGAGCTGCACGGGCTCACCAAGCGGTTCGGTGCGTTCACCGCGCTCGACGGCATCTCGCTCGCCGTCGCGACCGGTGAGTTCCTGACCGTCCTCGGCGCCTCCGGATCCGGCAAGACGACCACCCTCCGACTCATCGCGGGCTTCGACCTGGCGACCGACGGCCGCATCCTGATCGAAGGGGCGGACGTGGCCGCGCTGCCGCCGTTCAAACGGCCGGTCAATACCGTCTTTCAGCAATACGCGCTCTTCCCGCACATGAGCGTCCGTGACAACGTCGCCTACGGGTTGCGGATGCAACGCGTACCGGCGCGGGAGATCGGGCCGCGCGTGACCGAGGCGCTCGACATGGTGCAGCTCGGACCGTTCGCGCACCGTGCGCCACGGCAGTTGTCGGGCGGCCAGCAACAGCGCGTCGCGCTCGCCCGCGCCATCGTCAACCGCCCGCGGGTCCTCCTGCTCGACGAGCCCCTCGGCGCACTGGATCTCAAACTGCGGCGAGCGATGCAGCTCGAGCTCAAGCAGCTCCAGACGCAGCTCGGGATCACGTTCATCTACGTGACGCACGATCAGGAGGAGGCGCTGACAATGTCCGACCGGGTCGCACTCATGCGACAGGGGCGCATCGAGCAACTCGGTCCACCGCGTGAACTGTACGACCGACCCCGCTCGCGCTACGTCGCGGACTTCATCGGGGAGACGAACCTTCTCCCCGTGACCGTCGCCGATCACGATCCGGGGATGGCTACCGTGACCGGACCGTCGGGAGCGATCCCTGTGCACGTGACGACGGGCGGCGCCGATGGTCCTGCTGCGGGCGCTCCGGTCTGGCTGTCGGTGCGACCGGAATCGCTGACCGTCGTGCCGGCAGCCGATGGCCTGCCGCTCCCCGATGGCGGCGTCGGTCAGGGGCCGATCAATAGCCTGCCGGCGACCGTGCGCGACATCGTGTACGCGGGTTCAGTCGTGAAAGTGCACGCGGTGTTGGCCGATGGCGCCACCCTCGTCGCGCTGCGCGCGCCGGCCGACCCCCCGGTCACGACCGGCGCACAGGTCCATGTCCGCTGGGCCGCGGACCGGGGCGTCCTTGTCGCCGACTGACCGGACGACGGCGCGCCCAACGCTGCTCGACCACGTCCGGGCGAGCCGGCGATTGCGTACCGTGGTGGCGAGCACGATTCCGGTTGCCTGGGTGGTCGTCCTGCTGCTGCTGCCGTATGCACTGCTCCTGATCCAGTCGTTTTGGCGGCTGCGGAACGGCACGCTCACGCACGAGATCACGGGCGAGAACTATCGCCGGCTGTTCACGACCCCGCTGTATCCGGCGACGATCCTGTATTCCGCCGGCGTCGCGTTACGGGTGACCGCGATCTCGCTGCTTCTCGCCTTTCCGGTGGCCTACGTGCTCGCGTTCAAAGTGCGGCGCCACAAGACACTGCTCTACATGGCGGTCATCATCCCCCTATGGGTCAGCTATGTCGTGCGGGCGTACGCGTGGAAGATCATCCTCGGCCAGCACGGGATTCTGAACGGACTGTTGATGTCGCTGGGCATCATCCGCCAGCCGCTCACCATCCTGCTCTACAGCACGGCAGCGGTCGTCCTCGCCCTAACGCACATCTATACGCCGTTCACGCTCATGCCCATCTACGCGGTGTTGGACGCGATCCCGCCGGCGCTCAAAGAGGCCAGCCAGGATCTCTACGCCAGTCGGTGGCGCACGTTCATCCACGTGATTCTGCCGCTCTCGCTGCCCGGTGTCGTGGCCGGATGCACCTTCGCGTTCGTGTTGAGCATGGGGGACTTCCTCGCGCCTCAACTCCTGGGCGGGAACGACAGCGCGCTGATGGTCTCGAATCTCGTCTGGAGCCTGTTCGGGGTCGCGTACAATTGGCCGCTGGGCGCCGCGGTGTCCGTGGTCATGCTGGGATTGACCCTCGCCCTGCTCTGGATCGCCGGCAAGGTCGAGGCCCGGGGCAGCTATGGTGGCGACGTCCGGTCGTCGGTGACGGAATATGCGGCGCCGATCTGACCCGCTGACGGCGGCCCTGTGGGTCGCCGCGGGCGCCGTGTTCGCGTTCATCTACGCGCCGCTCGCGATCGTGATTCTCTATTCGTTGCACGACAGCAGCATCATCGCGTGGCCACTCAAACTCGGGACGCTGCGATGGTACGGTGTGCTGGCGCACGACACGAGCATGCTCGCGGCCGCGTGGGCGAGTCTCAAGCTTGCAGTGTTGGCCGTGATCATCGCGCTCGCGGTCGGAGTGCCCGGGGCGTTCGTCCTGGATCGCTACGAGTTTCCCGGGAAGGGCGCCTTCCGCCGATTGGTCATGCTCCCACTCATTCTCCCGGGCATCATCACGGGCGTCGCGCTACTGAGTTTCTTTTCATTCGTCGGACTCAGCCTGTCGAGCGGATTCCCGCTCGTGCCCGGCTGGCCAGTCGTCCTGGGCCACGGCGCCGCGCTCACGTCGGTGGTCATGACCCAGGTCTACGCCCGCCTCCAGCGATTCGACCGGGTGCTCGAGGAAGCGAGTAGCGATCTCTACGCCAACGAGTGGCAGACGTTCTGGCAGGTGACGCTGCCGTCCATCCGGCCCGCCGTCCTCGGTGCGGCTCTCCTGGTGTTCACGCTCAGCCTGGACGAGATTGCCGTCACGTTCTTTCTCATCGGCCGCCAAAACACACTCCCCTTACAGCTTTGGGGCCTTCTTCGCCGCGGCATCACCCCCGAAGTCAATGCCGCCGCGACGGTCATCTTTGCCGTCTCGCTCTTGACGATCGTGTTGTGGTCGCGAATGATGCGGGATGAGAGGAGCAGTGGTTAGCGATTGGCGGTTGGCGGAGTTGCGGTCGCGGTTGCAGGATTGGTGTGCGCACGACCGTTCTTTTAGGGGGTAGCATCGTGGCTACGACCAGCAAGCCGAAACCCAAAGGGCGAGCCGCACCAACGCGCTCGTCCGTCCGCCGCTACCGGATGTTCATCAACGGAAAGTTCGTCGATGCGGCGAGCGGCAAGACGTTCGATGTATTCGACCCGGCGACGGAATCGGTCATCGCGACATGTCCCGCGGGCGGCCCCGCGGATGTGGACCGTGCGGCGAAGGCAGCTCGTGCCGCGTTCTACGACGTGTGGCGTGGCACGACGGCGCAGGACCGGGGCCGGATGTTGTTCCGGCTCGCCGAGCGCGTGCGTGCGAGACGGTCGGAGCTGGCAGAGCTCGAGACGCGAAACTCAGGCAAGCCGATCACCGAAGCCGAGTACGACATGGATGACGCGGCCACGTGCTTCGAGTACTACGGCGGCTTAGCCACGAAGATCAACGGGGATGTCCTGCCTGTGCCGGCCGTCGCAGTCGCACTCGCGTTGCGCGAGCCCATGGGGGTCGCGGGCCAGATCATTCCCTGGAATTATCCGCTCCTGATGGCTGCATGGAAGCTCGGACCCGCGCTCGCCGCGGGGTGCACGGTCGTGCTCAAGCCCGCGGAACAGACGCCGCTCTCGATACTCGCGCTGGCCGAGGACTTCGAGAGCATCGGTCTCCCGTACGGCGTGGTGAACATCGTGACTGGCGACGGTCCGGGAGCCGGCGCACCGCTCGTGACGCACCCCGATGTCCGGAAGATTGCCTTCACCGGCAGCGCCGAGGTCGGGCGACAGATCATGCGGAGCGCCGCCGATCAACTCAAGCGGGTGTCGCTCGAGTTGGGGGGCAAGTCGCCGAACATCTTCTTCAGCGATGCGGATTTCGAGAATGCCGTGGACGGCGCGCTGTTCGGGGTGTTCATCAACCAGGGCGAGGTCTGCTCTGCGGGGAGTCGGGTGCTCGTGCAGCGCGACATCTACAAGCGATTCATCGATGCCACCGTCGCCAAGGCCAAGACCATCAAGGTCGGCAATGGCATGGATCGCAGCACGAAGATGGGTCCCCTCGTCAGCGCGGACCAACGCGACCGGGTCGTGCACTACCTGAAGATCGGTGCTCGGGAGGCCAAGCTCGCGGTCGGTGGCGGGGTGCCGAAAACGCCGGCGAAGGGGTGGTACGTCGAGCCGACGATCTTCTACGACGTCAACAACAACGCGCGCATCGCGCAGGAAGAAATCTTCGGTCCCGTCATGAGCATCATCCCGTTCAAGGACGAAGCCGATGCCATCCGGATCGCCAACGCCACGCCCTATGGGCTGGCCGCGGCGGTGTGGACGCGCGACATCTTCAGAGCGTTCCGCGTCGTACGGGAGCTCGAAGCCGGCATCGTCTGGGTCAACCATATGCAGCCGACGATGGTCGAAACCCCGTGGGGCGGCTACAAAGCGTCCGGATTCGGCCGCGAGCTCGGCCGGTGGGGCGTCGAGGAATATCTGGAAACGAAACAGGTCTTCATCAACCTCGATGAAAAACCGATTGGATGGTATTAGAACAGTGGTGAGTGGATCGTGGTGAGTGGATCGTGTTTGTGGTTGTTGCACGTCGGCTCACAATCGCAGTACCCAATCGTCAAGCGCCAATCGCCAACCACGAGCCACTAACCACTAGCCACCACCTCCATGACCGACGATACGCGCGACGGCGACGAGGGGGGACGTGCACGGGACCACGATCTCGGCATGGACCGTGACATCACGCGGCGCGACTTTCTCAATGGGATCGCGGTCGGAGCGGGCGGGTTGTTGGCGGCGGCGTGGCTTCCCGGGATGGCGGATCGCGTCGGCGAACCGCCGCTGCCATCGCCGTGGGGAGTGGGGACGGCTAGCACACCGCAGATCCCTGGACCGCAGGACGCGCCAGGCTACTATCCGCCGGCGCTCACGGGGATGCGGGGCAGCCATCCCGGCTCCTACGAAGTTGCGCACGCGGTCCGTGATGGGACGTTCTGGAAAGCCGCGGGCACTCCGACGCGGACGGCCGAGCACTACGATCTGGTCGTGGTCGGCGGCGGAATCAGTGGATTGTCGGCCGCGTATTTCTTCCGGGCCCGCCATCCGTCGGCCCGAATCCTCATTCTCGACAACCACGACGATTTCGGGGGGCACGCCAAGCGCAACGAGTTTCGGCCGCGCGGCCGACTGCTGTTGACCAACGGCGGCACCTGGTCGATTGAATCACCCTTCAACTACAGCCCCGTCGCGGCCGGACTGATGACCGCGCTCGGCATCGATCCGCCCGCGCTCGACGCCAAGTGCTCGCAACCGGAGACCTATCGCGGTCTCACATCGGGCGTCTTCTACGACCGGGAGACCTTTGGCGCGGACCGCCTGGTGGTTGGTGTCCCGAGCCGTGGACGCGCGGCGCGGCGACCAGATCGGAACGCCTCCACCGCGGTGGCAGACGAGAGGCAGGAGCAGGCGGAGCGGACGGCGGCGTGGCAGCAGTTCCTCGCCAAATCACCGCTGCCGGCTGCCGTGCAGCGCGACATCGCGCGCATTCAATCCGAAGTGGTGGACTACATGCCCGGCCTCTCGTCCGACCAGAAGAAAGACAAACTCTGGCGGATGAGCTACAAGGACTATCTGCTCAAAGTCGTCAAGGCCGACCCCGGTGTCATCGCGTTCTATCAGACTCGGACGCACGGACTCTACGGCGTGGGGATCGATGCCATCCCGGCCCAGGATTGCTGGGCGATCGGGCTGCCGGGATTCGAAGGACTGAAGCTCGATCGCACCCCGACTGGCGGCCGACTCAGCTTTACCGCGCTCGGCGACGTCACGCCCGGCAAGAAGCCGTATTTCTTCCATTTCCCGGACGGCAACGCCTCGATCGCGCGGCTGCTCGTTCGGGCACTCGTGCCGGGCGCGGTGCCGGGTCATTCGGCCGAGGACATCGTGACTGCGCACGTGGACTACGCGAAGCTCGACCAACCCACGGGCGCGGTCCGGATCCGTCTCAACAGCACCGTCGTGGGCGTGACGCATGTGGGTGGTGATGCGACATCGGCCAAAGCGGTGGACGTCACGTTCGGGACCTCGAATGGTGTCGATCACAAGGCGTACACCGTCCGCGCCGACAACGTCGTCCTCGCGGCGTGGAACATGATGATTCCGTATCTCTGTCCGGAGCTGCCCGCGAAGCAGCAGGAGGCGCTCAAGTACGGCGTGAAGGTGCCGCTCGTCTACACGGCGGTCGCGATCAAGAGTCGGCGCGCGTTCGACAGGCTCGGCGTCCACAGCGTGACGACGCCCGGGATGTACCACTCCTCGGTCGGACTCGACGTCCCCATCAGCATTGGGGAGTATCGGTATCCCCATACGGCCGACGATCCCGTCGTCATCCGGATGGAGCGGACACCGTGTCAACCCGGCCTGTCCGCGCGTGATCAACAGCGCGCCGGACATGCCGACTTGTTGACGACGTCGTTCGAGACCTTCGAGCGCAAGATCCGCGACCAACTCGGTCGGGTCCTTGGTGGCGGCGGCTTCGATCCGGCCCGAGACATCGACGCCATCACCGTCAACCGGTGGCCGCACGGCTACGCCTACGAGTACAACCCGTTGTGGGACCCGGCATGGCCGACCGGCGAGGCGCCAAACGAGATCGCGCGCCGGCGCTTTGGCCGGATCACGATCGCCTGCGAAGATGCCGCCGCGGCATCCTACACCGACCAGGCCATGGACCAGGCCCACCGGGCCGTCGAAGAGCTTCTGTCCGCGAGGTAGCCACGAGCGACGCGTCGGCGCTGGCTACCGATCGAGCCAATCCCGCAGCTTGTACCACCCCGCCACGACGGGCAACCCCCATCGGACCGCGGCGTGCAGCCCGAGTGGGGCGCCCCGAAACGGGATGTCGGCGAAGGGAATCTCCGCGAGCTCGCCGCAGAGCTGCGCCGCGAGCTGTGCGCCGAGGTAGGTCGCCATCGCGACGCCGTGGCCGGCGTATCCGACCGAGTAGGACATCCCATCGACACGCCCGGCGTGCGGCATGGTGTCGAAGCAGAAATCGAGCGTCCCGCCCCACGCGTAGTCCACCGCGGTGCGCTGCAGTTGCGGGAACACGAGCACCATATCGCGTCGGAGGATGGCCGCGCTCCGCGCGATCGTGCGCCGCGTCGCGGGAAAAAACGCCGCCCGCCCGCCGAACAGCAGCCGGTTGTCCGGTGTGACTCGGTAGTAATGCAGGAAGCGCCGTGAATCGAAGATCATGCGGCGCCGCGGGCTGAGCTCCTGGGCCAACGCGTCCGGCAGCCGCACGGTGGCGATGATGTATGACCCGATCGGGATGATCTTTCGGCGAAGCGTCGGCACCGCGCCGGTCGTGTATGCGCCGCTCGCGATCACCACCTCGCGGGCGTGCATGCGGCCGTGTGGGGTCACGACGTCGTAGCCGCGCTGCCCGTTGCGGGCCGCGTGCACGATCCTCGTGACCGGCGTGCCCTCGTGGATACCGGCCCCCGCGACCATGGCTGCGCGCGCGAGTCCCGCGACGTATCGGGCTGGATGCAGACCGCCGCTCCGGTCATCGACAATCCCACCGAAATAGGATTGTGAGCCAATCTCGCTCGGCAGCTCGGTCGGCGGGACGATGCGCAGCCGAGCACCGAACTCCCGGGCCAGCGCCTCGGTCGCGCGCGCGTAGTGCGCGAAGTGGGAGCGGGTGCAGGCGACTTCCAGATGCCCGCACCGCGTGAAGTCGCACTCGATGCGGGCCGCGCGGATCAGCGCTTCCGTACAGTCGATCGACGCGACTGACGCGGCGTACATCCGCCGGGCGGCGTCGAGGCCAAATCGGGACTGCAGGACATCGACACCGAGCTTGAGTCCCGGGAGAACCATGCCGCCGTTTCTGGAGCTGGCGCCCCACCCGATGCTGCGTGCCTCGAGCACCGCGACCTGCGTCCCGCGGGTTGCGAGCCCGTACGCGGCCGACAACCCGGTGTAGCCCGCTCCCACGACCGCGACATCGACGCGCTCCGGCGGCGGGCCGGGGCTCCCAGCCGGAAACGACGCCGTGTCCAACCAATAGTTGCGGTCGATGGCGATCATGGGGCGTAGTGGAGGCCGTCGTGGAAGCGGGCCCCAATCTGGACGCCCGGCGCGTGGCGCGGTAGCCTAGGGCATGAGCACAGACGACCAGCGAGAGGCGTCACCGGATGCCGCGCATGACCGTGCGCTCGGCATGGATCGCCCGATCACGCGCCGCGATTTCGTCAATGGGGTGGCGGTTGCCGTGGGCACCGCGATGGTGCCGGGACACCCCTGGTGGCCATTCCAGGATGCGGAGTACGCACCCGAGCGCGATCCCCACTACTACCCGCCGGGGTTGCTTGGCCTGCGCGGCGATCACGCGGGCTCGTTCGAAGTCGCGCACCAGATGCGCGACGGTGGCGCCGCGGCGCTCATGGCGGGTGCCCGGTCGACCAACGAGACATTCGATCTCATCGTCGTCGGCGCGGGAATCAGCGGACTGGCCGCGGCCCATTTCTTTCGGAAGTCCGCGGGACGCGGGGCCCGCGTGCTCCTGATCGACAATCACGACGACTTCGGCGGCCACGCCAAGCGCAACGAGTTCCAGGTCGGGGACCGCACATTACTTGGCTACGGCGGGGCGCAGTCGATCGACGGGCCGGACGACTACAGTCCGGTGTCGAAGGCGCTCCTGGCCGAGATCGGCGTGGAGACCCGGCGGTTCTACACGGCGTTCGACCAACACTTCTTTCCGGCGCGGCACCTCGGCAACGGGATCTTCTTCGACAAGGAGACCTTCGGCGCGGACCACCTGGCGACGGGCGCGGGGATCAAGCCCTGGGCGGAGGTCCTCGCTGGGGCGCCGCTGTCCGACGCGGCACGACGCGACATCACGCGCGTGTACGAAGTGGAGCACGACTACCTGCCGGGGTTGACCCGGGCGCAGAAACGCGAGCGGCTCGCCCGTATGAGCTATCGCGACTACCTGCTCCACGTCGTCGGCGTGACCCCCGACGCGATGCCCTACTTCCAGCGGATGACGGCCGACCTCTGGTGCGCGGGCATCGACGCGATCTCCGCCCTCGGTCCGTACGAAGATGGATTCCGCGCCGGCTTCCGCGGCATGGGGCTGGGCGATGATGCGCCGACGGGCACCCGGCTCGGACCCACGCCACCGGAAGGCGAAGCCCCGTACATCTTCCACTTCCCCGACGGCAATGCGTCGCTGGCCCGGCTGCTCGTCCGACGCCTCGTCCCGGCCGCGGTCGGGGGTCACACGATGGACGACATCGTCACCACGCGCGTGAACTACGCCCAGCTCGACGACCCGGCGCACCCCGTCCGAATCCGTCTCAACAGCACGGCGGTGCGCGTGCGACATCTCGGTGATCCCACGTCGGCTCGCGAGGTGGAGGTCACGTACGTGCGCGGCGGCAAGGCGTGGACGGTCCGCGCCCCCGGCGTCGTGCTCGCGTGCTGGAACTCCGTCAGTGCGTATCTCTGCCCCGAGCTGCCCGACATACAACGACAGGCCATGCTGTCCGGGGTCAAGGAGCCGTTCGTCTACACCAACGTCGCGCTCCGGAACTGGACTGCCTGGGACACCCTTGGCGTCAATTTCGTCTATGCGCCGGGCAGCTATTACAGCATCGCGGAGCTGGACTTCCCGGTGAGCCTGGGCACGTACCATTTCGCGCGCACGCCCGCCGATCCCATCGTCGTGCACATGATGCGGGCCCCGTGCAGGCCGGGGCTGCCGCGCCGCGATCAGTACCGTGCGGGCCGCGCCGAGCTACTCGCCACTCCGTTCGAGACACTGGAGCGGAATACCCGCGACGAGCTCGCGCGTGTCCTGGGCGGCGGCCACTTCGATCCGGCGCGCGACATCGCCGCGATCACCGTCAACCGATGGGCCCACGGCTACGCGTACGAGTACGACACGCTCTCCGATCCGCCCCCGCCCCCCGGCCAACAGCGCCCCTGCGTGATCGCGCGCCAGCCCTTCGGTCGCATCACGATCGCGAATTCGGACGCCGGCGCCAGCGCCTACGCGAAGTCCGCGATCGACCAGGCGCATCGGGCGGTGGGGGAACTCCAGCGATCAGCGGTTAGCGGCTAACCGCTAATCGCCGTACTCACGTACTTCGTCTCCAGGAACGCGTCCATCCCCTCGGTCCCGCCTTCGCGGCCCAGGCCGGATTCCTTGTAACCGCCGAACGGGGCTTGCGCGACCGACGGCAATGGGTCGTTGACGCCGATGATGCCGTATTCGAGACGCTCGGCCATCCGCCAGGCGCACGAGAGATCATTGGTATAGAGGTATGCGGCCAGACCGAATTGCCCTGCGTTTGCGCGGTGCAGCACTTCGGCCTCGTTCTCGAATCGCGCCACCGGCGCCACCGGGCCGAACGTCTCCTCCCGCATCACCCGCATCGTGTCCGTCGCGCGGTCGAGGAGGGTGGGCGCGAAGAAATTGCCGCGCGCGAGGTGCGGCGGTCGGCCTCCACCGACGACCACCCGCGCACCCGCGGCGATCGCGTCTCGCACGTGGGCCTCGACCTTCTGGACGCCTGCCGTATCGATGAGGGGGCCGACCTGCACGCCATCCGCCATCCCGTCGCCGACGGTGAGCTGACGCACGAGCGGGGTCAGTGCCTCGAGAAACGCGTCGGCGACCGAGGCATGGACATAGAACCGATTTGCGCAGACGCAGGTCTGCCCGGCATTGCGAAACTTCGAGATGATCGCGCCGCGCGCCGCCGCGTCGATGTCGGCGTCCGCAAAGACGATGAATGGCGCGTGGCCGCCCAGCTCGAGCGAGACCCGCTTGACCGTCGTCGCCGCTTCGCGCGCCAGATACTTCCCGACCTCGGTTGACCCCGTGAACGTGATCTTGCGGACCGCCGTGTGTTGGAGGAGCTCGGTGCCCACCGGACCCGGGTCGCGGGTCGGGATCACGTTACAGACTCCTGGCGGCAACCCCGCCTCGGTCATGAGCGCCGCGATCATCAGCGCGGTCAACGGCGTCTGCTCGGCCGGCTTGAGCACCACGGTGCACCCGGCGGCGATTGCGGGCCCGATCTTTCGCGTCACCATCGCCGCCGGGAAGTTCCAGGGCGTGATCGCGCCGACCACACCGACCGGCTGCCGGAGCGCGAGCAGCCGCTTGCTCGCGGTGGATGCCGGGATCACGCGGCCGTAGGTGCGCTCGGCCTCGCCCGCGAACCATCCGAAGAAACTGGCCGCATACGCGATCTCTCCCCGCGCTTCAGCCAGTGGCTTTCCCCCTTCCAGCGTCAGCGTGCGCCCCAACTCGCTCGCCCGGTCGAGCATCAACGCCTCGGCGCGGCGCAGCACGCGCGCGCGTTCCAGCCCGGGGGTGGCGCTCCATGCGGGCAGCGCCGCGGCCGCCGAGTCGATCGCCGCCCGCGCGTCGGCGCGCGACGCGTCCGCGACCTGGGCCAATGGTTCGCCAGTGGCCGGGTTGGAGACCGTGAACGTGCTCGATGCGGCACGCCACGCGCCGCTGATCCACAGTGAGGTACCGTCGCCGTCGCTCATGACGAAATGTACTGTGTCGAGATCGTGGCGCGATTCGGAGGTGGCGCGCGGGACTTTCTTGACACCCCAGAAAGGCTCCGGTACATTCGCGCCCATCAGACCGGGACCTCATGCCGAGGCCCGGGGGGGAGATAACTGTCACCTCCACGTCGATGGCGCGACGCGGCCTCGCGCTCCATCGGCGATCGGTCGCATTCGCGACCATGCCCCGGCGGTGACGACTGGCCTGCGATACGGTATCTGACGGATCCGTCGCTCCCGCGCGCCGCGTGCCGCGCATGGACGCACATCGCCACCCCTCGCTCGAGGCGAATCTGTGACATACACTCGCTGTCTGACGTGGACGGCCGGCATCGTGGCTGTCGTCGGGATGACCGGGATTCCTCACCGCGCGGATGCCCAGGCCACGGCCCCACCCGGCGATGCCGTCGTCGCCGGTGTGGTCACCTCGACCGGCGGCACCCCGATCAACGGCGCGACGGTAGCGATCGTCAGCTTGCGCCTCGGCGCGACGACGCGCGAGGACGGCCACTACTCGTTTACTGTCCCCGCGACCGACGTCTCGGCTGGGGCGGTCATCATCACCGCGCGGTCGATCGGCTACAAGGCGCAGACCATCAATCTCGTCCTGACCGCCGGCGCCACCACGCAGAACTTCACGCTCGAATCCACGCCGCTGCAGCTCGGCGAAATCGTCGTAACCGGCGAAGGAACGACGGCGACGGCACGCGAGCTGGCGACTGCGCGCGGCAGCGTCACGGATTCCGCGATCCTGAAATCCAACGAGCCCAATATCACGACCGCGCTCGCTGCGAAGGCGCCCGGCGTGCAAGTCACCTCGACCTCGGGCGACCCGGGGTCCGCCACGCAGATCATCATCCGCGGGATCAATACCTTGGGCGGTGGGACCGACAACCCCTCGCAGCCGCTGTTCATCGTGGACGGCGTGCCCGTTGATAACTCCTCCATTACCCCGTCCTTTCTCGATCCGCAGGCGTCGGCCGAAGGCGGCGCGGCATCACCGAACCGCGCGATCGATATCAACCCCGACGACATTGCGCACATCGAGATCCTCAAGGGAGCCGCCGCGGGCGCGATCTACGGTGCGCGGGCGGGCCAGGGCGTCATCCTCATCACGACCAAGCACGGCTCATCCGGGCAGACGCGCTATTCGCTGAACAGCTCGTATTCGATGGACACGCCCAACAAATTCGTGTCGCTGCAGAACAGGTTTGGCCAGGGCAGCAACGACCAATCCGACCCCTGCGCGCAAGGCCAGCAAGGCCTCGACTGTACGGCATCAGCCTTTAGCTGGGGGCCCTCGCTCCCGGCCAGCACCAAGACGTACGACCACGCCAGCCAGCTCTTTTCGCAGGGCAATACGCTCAACAACACCTTGACCGCGTCCGGCGGCAACGAGCGCACGACGTTCTTCATGTCGGGCTCGTACCTCTCGCAGTCGGGCGCCGTGGTCGGTCCAAACGACTACCTCAAGCGGTCGTCGTTGCGGCTCTCGGCCGATCACCAGATCTCCAACAAGCTGCGCATCGGCGGCAATGTCACGGTCGCCGAGACGAACCAGGGCGGCGTGCAGAAGGGATTCAACTTCAGCAGTGTTACGTGGACGTCGTACCTGACGCCGCCGAACTTCAACAATCAACCCTTCCTGTCGCCGACATCCGGCTTACAGCGCTCCTACATCTTCCCCTTTCCGTCCAACGCCTCCGCGCTGGAGTCGCGCGGCTTCGACAACCCATTCTGGACGGCGTACACGGCGGTCAGTACGAGCAACGACCCCCGCACCTTCGGCGACATCCACGCGCAATACGATCCGCTGTCGTGGCTCAAGCTGACCTACCAGCTGGGCATCGACAATTCCGACGACTCCCGACTGCAAGGCCAGGGTCAGAGCAACTCCAACAGCTTGAGTCCGGCGGGCCAGGTCCTCACGCTGGACTTCAACCACAATCAGGTCAACCAGGACGTCGTGGCGACCGCGACGTTCGCCAAGAGCGAGAACTTCTCCGGCAGCTTCGCGCTGGGCAGCAACCTGAACTCGCAGAACGTCTACGAGAACGGATTGATCGGTGACGGGCTGTTGACACCCGGCCTTTACTCACTCAACAACGTGGCCAGCGTCCGGTCGCCGCTCACGCTGGAGACGCATCAGCGCGTCGAGGGGTTCTTCGGCCAGGGGCGGGTCGATCTCCTGGATCAGATCTTCCTGCAGGCGGGACTGCGCTATGACGGCGCATCGACGTATTCTCCGGGCGATCTCTGGGCCGTGTTCCCGAGCGTCAGCGGGGCGTGGGAATTCACCAAAGTGACGGGCACCGTTGGGCCGATCAGCTACGGCAAGCTGCGCGCCGCGTATGGCCAGGTCGGCACCGAGCCCTCGCCGTATCTGTACGAGCCCGAATACACGCCGACCCACCAGTTCACCAACGGGTACGGCGGATTGTTCGTCTCGCCGCAGGGCATCGGCGGCTTGACGCTCCCCGCCACCGCGCCCGCCGTCAACCTCCGTCCCGAACGGACGGGTGAGGCCGAAGGCGGATTCGATCTCGGCCTCTTCGGAGATCTCGCGGACCTCAACTTCACGCTCTATCGACGCCGGTCGAGCGACGTGATTCTCGCCACGCCTGTGGCCGCATCGACAGGGTTCACGCAGCAGTTCGCCAACGGCGCCACGATCCAGAACCAGGGTGGTGAGCTGGGCATCAACATCCGACCGATCACCAGAAAAGATCTGTCGTGGACCGTGGGGCTGAGTGGAAGCGTCAACCACAACGACGTGCTGTCGCTGCTCGGTGCACCGTACGTGACCTACGGCGGCGACGGCGGATTCGGGATCGTGTTCGCCACTGTCGGCAATTCCGTCGATGCCTTCCGCGACTTCGACTATGTCCGCTGCGGTCGGGGCGTCACGCTGTTCACGTCGGCCGGCTCGCCGTATAGCGTCGATGCCCACTGCTCGTCGGCTCAGAACAAGGGCCGCGCACTGTTCATCAGCAATGGCACACTCGTCACGGCGGCGGGCGACCCGGGCAATGGTCCGGGGTTCCCACTGATTGATCCGACGGCCCGCACGATCGGGAACCCGGACCCGAAGTGGAACGCGTCCGTCACCAATCAACTCAAAGTCGGCAAGGCGACGCTCTCCGCGCTCGTGGACATCCGACGGGGCGGTCTCGTGTACAACGGCACCGCGGCCGTGCTGAACTTTTACGGGACAGGCGCACAGACCGCGCGCCGCGGCCAGACGGTCGTCTTCGGCACCAACTACCTGCCGGGCGTCGGGAGTCAGAAAGGGATGGTCGCCGGCCCGGGCGCGGGGACGCCGGTCACGCTCAACCAGAATTGGTTCCAGAGCTACGACGGCGGCGTCTCGCCGGCGCCCATCGGTGCGCCCTTCTATGAGGATGGAAGCTTCACCAAGCTGCGCGAAGTTTCGGTCACGTATGAATTCCTCAGTCAAACGATCAGCCGACTCGGATTGAACTCGGTGTCGCTCCGCGTCTCCGGGCGAAACCTCTTCGTCTGGTCGCGGTATACCGGGTCCGACCCCGAAGTCAACGACGTGGGCGCGGAGACGGGCGCGCATGGGATCGACTACTTCGGTGATCCCCAGACGCGCTCGATCGTGTTCACCGTCATTCTCAACAAGTGAGGCGGCCCGTGTTGAATCTTCGATTCCCGTCTCGGACTCGGTGGATCGCGGTGGCCGCCATCGTGGTGTCCACGCTCGGCGGCGTGGGGTGCAGCGACTTCCTCACCTCGACCAAATTCCGCACCGATCCGAGCCACCCGCAGACCGCCACCGTCAACAACTTGTTTCTCGGCGTGCAGATCAACGTGAGCGCGCGGATGACGGACGCCATCGCGCAATCGATCTGCATCTGGATGCAGCAGTGCGCCGGTCAACAGACACCCTATCTCGACTGGGGTGAATACGCCATTGGCACCGACGACTATTACGGACCGTGGGCCGACTTTTACGGCGGCGGCGGCCTGCTCGGTTTGAATACGCTCGAGCAGAGCACGCTCGCGATCGGGGACTCGCTGTACACTGGACAGGCCTATGTGCTGGAGGCGCTTCTCGTGGGCACCCTGGCCGATATCTGGGGCGATGTCCCGTACTCGCAAGCCGGGCAGTCCACCAAGTTTCCACACCCCAAATTGGACCCGCAGCAGCAGGTCTACGACAGCATCCTGACGAAGCTCACCACCGCGATCGCGTTCATGGGCGCGAGCGGCCCGACCAATAGCGGTGCGCTCAGCAACGACGCGTCGTACCAGGGCGTGCCGGCGCTGTGGATCGCGCTCGCCAACACCCTTCGTGCCCGCTATTTCATGCACCTGGCGGCCAAGCTCGGGCCGACGATGTACGACTCCGCGATCGCCGCCGCCGCGAACGGGATCCAGCCCGGTGGCGACTTCATTACGGCAAACCTCGCCACGGCCAACCAGGCCAATCTCTGGTATCAGATGGAGACGGTCTACACGCAGTTCATCGTCGCCGGCAGCGCGATGATCGATACGCTGCAAAATGCGTCCGACCCGCGGCTCGCGGCGTACTTCGACCCCAACGGCGCGAACCAGTTTGTCGGCGCGGACCCGGGACAGACGGGGGGCGACTACTCGCAGCTCGACACGATCGTGCGGATCAAACAGGGTTTTCAGCAGCCCATCGTCACGTATGCCGAGAACCAACTGATCATGGCGGAAGCGCAATTCCAGACCGGCCACCCCACGCTGGCGCTCACGGCATTGAACAACGAGCGCACGGCGCAGGGGGTCCCGACGCTTGGCGCGGCCACGCTGCACAACATCATGGTCGAGAAGTACACCGCGCTCTTCCAGAACATCGAAGTCTGGAGCGATTGGCGGCGCACCAACATCCCCTCGCTCACGCCCTTCAGCGGGGGTGTCATTCCCCGGCGGATCGTGTACCAGGACGAGGAGGTGGCCGCGAACCCCAGCATCCCCGGTCCCGGTCCGCAACGCAACTGGAATGATCCCTGATCCCCGGTGGGTCCGCCAACGGTGGTGGGGTGTTGGTGACGTAAACATCTGGGGCTGGCCGCGCACCTCGCGGCCGGCCCCACGTGCTTGCCCGGTGGCCATCACGTGGCTGATACGCCGCTCCCTGACAGATCGGGGTAGTCCCATCCCGGCGACCGGACTCACGATTTGGGCCCCTTTCTGTCCGATTTAGCGATCTGGGCGATTGTGGACCCAAGATTGCTGGGAACTTCTTACCCCCCGCCGGGCTATCTAGGGCGTATGCCGGGTCGAGATGAACCAGCAATGCCCATTATGCAGCGGCTCGCGCTGTCGCTGACCCTGACTCCCAGGAGCTGTACGGCAATACAGAGAGCGGTCGCCGCAGCTGGCATGGGTGGGGACGGGGGCGGCCTGCGCATCGCAGCGCGTCACAGGCGGAAGGGAACGGAGTATCGGTTTGCCGTCGAGGCCCAGCCGGCTGAGACGGACTACGTGGTCGAACAACACGGGGCGCGGGTCTATGTCGACCCCTTCTCCGCGCAGGATGTAGATGGTGGCACGATTGACTACGTGCCGGCTGGTGAGGAGCATGTGTTCACCCTCACGCCGCCGCGGTTGAGCGCTCGGGCCCCCAAGCTCGTGGCGTAATCGGAGAAGAGGGCTGCCAACCAGCACCACGGGCGGCCCAGGGCACGGCCGCCCGTTGCGTTTGTGCTCTGTGCTATTAGACGAGGAGAGCGGGAATGGATAATATGAAAATCACGTCGAAGCGGCGCCGCGCAGGACAGGCCGGCGGCCAGACACCGATCGGGGGAGTCGAGGGCCAGGAGCTCCTCGACCTCTATATCGGTGAGCTGGGTCGCATGCCCGTGCTCTCGGCGGCCGCTCAAAAGGATCTCGCGCGAGTCGTGCGCGACTCTCGGCGTTCGGCGGCGGATCGGGCTGAAGCGCGCAAGTCGCTCATCAACGCGAACCTCCGGTTTGCCTTCTCGATCGCGAAGAAATACCAGCATCGCGGACTCCCACTGGAGGACCTGGTGGGTGAGGCGAATGCTGGCCTCTGCCGTGCCGCTGACAAATACGACCCCGATGTCGGTGTCAACTTCATCAGCTACGCCGTGTGGTGGATCCGGCAGGCGCTGCATGCGTCGATCACGACCAAAGGCCGCTCCGTTCGATTGCCACTCGGCCGCGCGGGCGATCTGTCCAAGGTCGTGAAGGCGCAGGCCGTGCTGCGTGCCGCCCTTCACCGCGAACCGACCAATACGGAGATTGGCACCACCTGCGGCCTGTCCGTGGACATCGTCGAGAGTCTCTTGGGTTTGGTGCAGCCGGAACGCTCGTTCGACGATCCGCTCGATGGATCGAGTGGTGGTGACGGTCGCGCGCGCACGTTGGCCAGCGTGATTCGCGCCGACGATGACGGCGATGACCGGCTCCCGGGGATGCTCGAGGAAGAGTCGCGGCGCGAGGCAGTGCGGCGCGCACTCGCCCCGCTGCCGCCACGGGATCGCAAGGTGATCGTGCTCTATTATGGGCTCGACTCCGGGGAGCCCAAGACGCTGGATGAGATCGGTCGTATGCTCGGCGTGACGCGCGAACGCGTCCGCCAGCTCCGTGACCGAGCCTTGAGTGCGCTACGCGACGGCGGCGCCGCCTCAGTCCTTCGCGACTGGGCTGCATAACCGGCGGTTGGCAGTAGCGTGTAACAACATGAGGCCGGCTCCAGCGCAACGGGGCCGGCCTCGTGTTTTTGTATCGGCTGCAAATCACCGCAGTGGCGTCGCCAGATTGCCGCACGCGATTATGGTGTTCGTGTTGTTGGGCGACGCCAGCACGTAGACGTAGTACTGACCGTCGGAGGGCGTCGCTACGGACAAGGTAGTGTGGGCGTTCGCGGTCCCATCGCCTCCGACCTTCAATAGCGGGTACGCGCTCGCCGCCCCAAAGGGTCCCTGGTCCGATCCGCATTGTCCCTGACGCACGGCCCACGGATGAATGCCGTCGGCGGCCGCGTTGGTGATCGCGATGTTGGCGTACGTCCGGCTACTGTCAGTCGCCGTTGCTGGACCGATCCACGCTGACCCATGGATCTGCACCGCCCCTGCCAACGATTGGGGACTCTCCAAGCGTCCGTTCCAGCGCTGCCTCAATGGCACCGTCGGCGACGGATCGATCTCTGTGGCATGGTGACAGCTACCGAACATCGCGATCGCCGTCACCACGACGACCAGGTCCAGACATCTAGCCGGCATCGACGCACCTCGGTGAAAGGGACACGAAATCCTAGAGGCGAAATCTGTGCGCGCGTGGCGCGGAACCGGACTCTGCTTTACGCAGGTGAATGGTCCGCGTGCATTCGACCCACATCCAACCACCCACCGCGGCCTATGTTGGCTGTGAAATCTGATCTCCCCTGTGACGCGGAGTAAGAGTGGCTGACGCACTGCCGGCGACGATGCGATTCGTGGCAATGTCGGGGCCCGGCGGCCCCGAGGTCTTGCACATCGACACCATGCCGGTCCCGCGACCGGGTCCATCGGACGTGCTGGTCCATGTCGCGGCCGCGGGCGTCAACCGCCCCGACCTCCTGCAGCGCCAGGGAAAATACGCACCGCCGCCCGGCGCGTCGCCCATCCTCGGGCTCGAGATCGCGGGCACCGTGGTCGCCGTCGGCCGGGACGCCCGCCGATGGCAGATCGGCGACGAGGTCTGCGCGCTTCTCGCGGGCGGCGGGTACGCGGAATACAGTCTCGCGCCCGCACCGCAATGTCTGCCGATCCCGGGATCGCTCTCATTCATCGAAGCGGCGGGCATCCCGGAAACGTTCTTCACCGTGTGGACTAATCTCTTCCAACGCGCGCGCCTGATGGCTGGCGAGACGGTCCTGATCCATGGCGGCAGCAGTGGCATCGGTACAACCGCGATCCAACTCGCGCGCGCGTTTGGCGCCCGAGTCTTCACGACCGCGGGATCAGCCGCGAAGTGTGCGGCCTGTCGTGATCTCGGCGCCGAGCTCGCGATCGACTATCGTGCGGACGACTTCGTGCCCGCCGTCACCGCGGCCACTGGCGGGCGCGGCGTGGACGTGATTCTCGACATGGTCGGCGGTCCGTACGTCCCGCGCAACATCGCGGCGCTCGCGGTCGAAGGGCGCCTGGTACAGATCGCGTTCATGCAGGGGAGCCGCATTGAGGTCGATCTGCAGCCGCTGATGCTCAAGCGACTCACCCTGACCGGCTCGACCCTCCGGCCACGGTCGGTCGCGCAGAAGGGTGCGATCGCGCGCGAGCTCGAAGCCATGGTGTGGCCGCGGCTCCACGACGGCACCGTTCGGCCGATCATCTCGCGCACCTTTCCGCTCGACCACGCGGCCGAGGCACATCGTACGTTGGCGGCCAGCACGCACATCGGCAAGTTGATCCTGACCACCTGACGCGGCCGGCCACTGCGCGGCGGTGTCGCGCGCCGCGTAGCCAACGCGAGGCGGTGTAGCGCGCCGACCGCAATCCGGTGTCGGAGTCCCGCGTCACCGTCTCTCTTGTATACGGTTGTAGCGAACAGTAACTCCTTATGGAGCTGTAGGTTGCGGGAATGGTCCAGCTGGCCTGGGTCTCGCCTTCTGCAGGGCCATGTACAACCGGGCCGGGCGCCCCGATCTGCGAGTCTCGTCATCGGACGAGCCAAGCCGTACGCGGGCAGTGGCGACGCGCGTGCGCGACGGGATGACCCTTGTCCACCTCCTTGTCGCGATCGTGGCGGCGGTGCTCGTGATCGGCAGCGCGACGCACCATGGCCCGCCGCCGAGTAGCACCCGTCGCACCGTGGGGCTCGAGACTGGCCAGCATCACAGTGTGGGAGCGGCGACATCGATCGCGGGTCATCGCATTGCACTTGCCGAGGCCGGGCTGGTGTCTGAGGAGCCGGCGGTGATCTATGCGGATGCGCGAGCGTTTTCGTTCAATACCGGCTTCACATCGGCTGCCCGTCCCGATCTGTTGGCCTCCTTTGCGGCGCCGCGCACCACCCGGTCACGGCATGCTCTCCCCGTCGTGGCGGGTCGACTCGCGCGTCGCGTCGCGCGGCCGGCGCCTCCGCGCGCCCGACCGACGATTGATATCGGCAGCGATTGGGCGACGGCATTCGCGAAGACCGTCACGTTTTTCTTCGCGCCGGATTCCGCGAACACCCATGTGCCGGGCGCCTTCGCGCTGTGGCGCGAAGTGAACGACGCGGCCCCGGAGATCCTCGTACACAACGTGCTGCCCGATACCGTGCCATTCTTCGTCTACCGGTGTGCCGTGCAGCAGACGGCGAGCAGCGACAGTCTTGCCGAAGTACCCAGCGATCGGCTGCCAATCACCTTCGCGGACAGCAGCGGCGCCGGTATTGATGCGCAGTCGCTACGTGCGGTCGAGATGCATTTCCTCGTGACCAACGGCGCCCACGGTGCATCGCAGAAAGTCGAGCGGGTCAGCGTCCTCGCGATGCTGCCCGGCGCCGGTCACGCGGTGCAGCCGGTGGACGGGAGCCCGCTCGCGCCGGTGGTGCTGTTTGCGGGCATGGGTCGTGGGCATCGACGGGCGGTAGCGGTCGGCGATTGGCGCTTGCCGATTGGCCAGAGGCAACAGCCAAGAGGCTAAAGGCACGGGGGCCACGTGGATCGCGGGCCGGCTGCGGTGGGTCGCAGCAGGCCCTCGTGTGTTGGTGAGCCTGGGATCAACCGACCCCAGGCGCAGTGCCCAATCGCCAATCGCCGCTCGCCCCGCTTGCGTGTTGCCCCTGCCGAAAGGCAGCTTCCCGAGATGAGCAGTCCGCCCCGAAGTCGGGCCATCGAACTGTTCGAGCGGCTCCCGGAGTTGACCGCAGCGATCGTGGCGGCCGTTGCTGGCGTCGTCCTGGGTAGTTGGGCGTACGGCAGCCGGCAGTGGCTCCCTTCGTCGCACGGTCCGTTCGTGATGCTGCCGAATACGGCGATCGGCTTTCTGATCGCCGCATGCGCACTCTGGTTCGGTCGGAGTGCCAGCCAGCCCCGATGGTTGTTGATCATTTCCCGCATCCTCGGCGTCGTGATCGGGGTGGCGGGCGCGCTCTTCTTCATCCAGGTCGAATGGGGTCCCGATCTCGGCCTCGATCTCCGGGTGTTCGGTGACGCGGTGCTACAGAGCGGGTGGTCGTCCTCCGGACTGCTCGCGCCCAACGCCGCGCTGGCCTTTCTGCTGCTCGGCGTCGCGCTCACCACACTCGACCTGGATACGGCAAACGGCCATCGTCCCGCCCTCTGGGCCGCCACCGGCTCCCTGCTCGTGGCGTTCACCGCGATCGTCGGCTACGTGACCGGAGCCGCGCAGCTCTATACCTTCGAACCCGCCGTCGGTATGGCGCTGCTCACCGCCCTCGGGTTCGCGGCGCTCAGCCTGGGCGCACTATTCGCGCGGCGCGACCGCGGGCTGGCGGCCGTCCTCGTCGACGGAGCCGCCGGGGGCGTGCTCGCGCGCCGCCTGCTACCCGCGGCCGTGGTCGTCCCTATCGCGCTCGGCTGGCTGTGGGGGGTTGCTCAGCGCGCCAAGATCTGGGAGCATGCCGATGGCCCGTCACTCTTCGTCGTCGCGAGCAGTGTGGCGCTGGTCTGGTTGGTGGCCCGGAGTGCGCGCGTCGTGCACGCGGCGGATTTGCAACGCGCGCAGTTTCTCGTCCGCGAGCAGGAGGCGCGACGCGACGCGGAAACTGCCAATCGCACCAAGGGGGATTTTCTCGCCGTCATGTCGCACGAGCTTCGCACGCCGCTCAGCGCGATCATCGGCTATCAAGAGCTGCTCGCCGACGGCATCACGGGCCCGGTGACGGAGCCGCAGCGCCATCAGCTCGGACGCATCAAGGTCAGCGCGCGGCATCTGTTGGAGCTCATCGATGAGATCCTCACGTACTCGCGAGCCGAAGCCGGGAAGGAGGAAGTGCAGTACGAGGTCACGTCAGTCAACACGCTGGTGGACGACGCGGCCACGTTGATCGAGCCGCTCGCGGCAGACAAGCGCGTCTCCTTCGCGGTCTTTCGCCTGGACACGCCGCTCAGCATTCGGACAGACCCCCGCAAAGTGCGCCAGGTCCTCGTCAATCTGCTGTCGAACGCCGTCAAATTCACCGACCCTGATGGCGCCGTGACACTGCGGGCGCGTCGGACTGGCGATACGCTCGAGCTCACGATCACCGACACGGGAATCGGGATCGAGCCCGACCATCTCGATCGGGTCTTCGATCCCTTCTGGCAGGTCGAGCAGAAAGCGACGCGACGCGCCGGGGGGACGGGATTGGGCCTCAGCGTCTCGCGCCGGCTCGCGCGACTGCTAGGCGGTGAAGTCGTGGTCACGAGCACGCTCGGACGTGGAAGTGCCTTCACGGTCATCCTCCCCACGGCGCGTCCGCCGGACAACACCAACGGACATCCCGGGCTCACCGTGGCCGATCGAGAAGCCGCGGCGGGACATCCGCAGCGCGCCGAGGCGATGAGGCTCGCCCAACCCTAGGACGGCCCGCATTCATCCGGGATGGATCACAGGCCCGCCAATCGCCAATCGCCAATCGCTGCCCCGCTACTGCCCGCAGGCCGCCTGTCGTTCGCGATGCGCGAGTTGGAAATGCGATTGCGCACTGTCGGAGCCGCCGAGCTTGAGTAGTGCGCAGCCCAGGTCCTCTTGCGCATCTCGGTCCGTGGCGTCGAGGCGGACGACTCGCACGTAGAACCGGCGAGCAAGCTCGTAGTCGCCCGCCTGATACGCCCGGCGCCCGTACTGGCGCAACACGAGAGCGTCGGGCCGCACCCGCGGGTTCGCCGCGCCGCCACCCGTGCCGTGTCGTCTGGCGACGGCGAACCCCGCGACCAAGCAGGCGGTGAGGCATACCGCGGCGATCGCCGGCACACGCCACCGGCGAGCACGCGGAGTCGTCGCGCGACCGCCAGGTCGGGATGCGCCGCGCGCCGGAGCCGTCCGAGCGTGCGCCGCAGGTGGGGCGGCTTCCTGCACGCCGCGGGGAGCGGCCATGCCAGGATCGAGGGTGATGGGACGCGTGCCGGCCACGCCATTGTCGCTCGTCGCCAACTGATGCAACGGCCGCGTCGGGGAACTGCGCGGGGCGATCGGGGCGATCGGCGGGGCGATTGGCGGCGTCGCGGCGGACTCCGAGGCGCGGGCCGACGCGCCGGGATCGCTCACGGCGAGCGTTCGGGCTGCCGAGTCGGGGGTCGCCGAATCACCCACCGCACGCGGGTCGGACACGTAGCGCGCGATGCCGGATTCCAGCGAGTGCGGGTGTAGTGGCGGAAACGACGATCGGGCGCGCACGAGCGCCTTGAGCGCAGATTCGCCCGCAGTCCGCTCGCTCTCCGTGAACGGGATGCTGTCCAACGCCGTCACGAGGTCGTTGGTGGACGCGAAGCGCTGCGCGGGGTCCTTGGCCAACAGCCGCAGGACGATGGCGGTCAGCACCGCGGGCGAGTCCGGTCTGGCGACACTCGCATCCGGGGGTGGCGAGAAACAATGCTGCTGCAGAATCTCGGGCAACGACTCTCCGTCTAACGGCACGGCGCCTGTGAGGAGCTGATACGCGACGATGCCGAGTGAGTATTGGTCGGACTGGACACCGACGGGCTTGCCGGCGCATTGCTCGGGGCTCATGTAGTGCGGCGTTCCGATCATCAGGCCCGTGGCGGTCAGTGTCGCCGACTCCATCGCCCGCGCGATCCCGAAGTCGGACACGACGACGCGTCCGTTGCGGTCGATCAGGATGTTCGCGCCCTTGATGTCGCGATGGACGATCCCGTGCTCGTGGGCATACGCGATGGCCCGGGCCGTGGCGCGCAGTACCGTGAGCACCACGGGCAAGGGGAGGGGCCCTCGCGACGCGACGAGCCCGTCGAGCGCGCGGCCGTCGATGTACTTCATGGCCATGTACAGCACGCCGCCCGACTGTCCCACCCGATACACCGGGATGATGTTGGGATGGTCGAGGGACGCAGAGAGCCGCGCCTCTCGCTTGAAGCGCTCGGCCACGGTGGCGATCGGTACGAGATCGGGCGGCAACACCTTGAGCGCGACCGTGCGCTCCAGCTCCTTCTCGCGCCCCTTGAAGACGACGGCCATCCCGCCGCGCCCTACCTCGCGATCGACGTCATAGTCGGCCGCGAGTGCCCGGCGAACCGATGCGAGCAACGCCTCACCAGGTGGTAGCGCGACCACGCCGTTCGCGCCGGCGGGATCGGTCATCCGAGCCCCACATGCGGCGCAGAATCGAGAATGCTCTGCAACGGAGGTGCCGCATTGGGCGCAAAACATGGCACTCTTCGGACGCGACGATCACGGGCGACGTCACCGCTAACCGCTAACTACCGTCTTTCCCCCGTTCAGCGCGATCTCCCGCACGACCGTCCACGCGGTCCGGACGAGAAGGACGAGGCCGAAGCAGGCCGCCACATCGGCCAGGTTGAATACCAGCTCGTGCGAGTGTCCCGTGCTGACCGCGATGAAGTCGAGGACTCCGCCCGGGGAGGTGATGAGGCTTGCGAGGTTGCCGATCGCCGCCCCGGCGACCAGTCCCAACATGACCGGTGCCCAGGTGTCGAGCGCCGCGAGCGTCCGACAGAGCACGACCGCGAGGAGGAGCGCGACCACCGTCAGCGCCAGGTTGATGTGCCACGTATATCGACCGAGGGACACGCCGAACGCCGACTGGTCGTTGAGGACGACGGCCAGCCGCACCCCGTCGAACGGCGGCAAACGCAGCGTACCGTGCAGCCCGAGCCGAGCCGCGGCGATTTGCTTGGTTGTGAGGTCGATGAAGGCGACGGTGGTCGCACAGATCGCGAATTCAGCCATCGGCGAGATCCGGCGGCTGGGGGGCGCGGTCCGGGGGCCGGAGCCGCGTGCGTCGGGTCTGGATGGCATAACGCAGTGCCCTATCGCACGTTACATACCGGGGTGCCGAATCTGTAAATTCCGGTGTCCAAACGAGTTGCTCACTGATGCGCCCACGCGGCGTGGCATACAAACGACAATTGTGTTTATGGCGCCAAAGAAACAGCTGCCGGCCGTGCCGGCGTTCGAGGTCCGCCGATCCGGGATCCAGGGCCGCGGGGGGTTCGCCACCAGGCGCATCAAGAGAGGGGAACGGATCGGGGAATACCTCGGGGAGCGCATCTCGCAACGCGAGGCGGATCGCCGATACGACGACGATGCGATGGCGCGCCACCACACATTCCTGTTCGCGATCACCTCGCGAACCGTGCTCGACGCCGCCGTCGGTGGCAACGACACGCGTTTCATCAATCACTCGTGTGCGCCGAACTGCGACGCGGTGATCGAGGGTGGTCGTGTCTTCATCGATGCGTGTAAGCCGATCGCCGCGGGCGCGGAGCTGTTCTACGACTACTCGTACGAGCGCGAGCCCGACGCCGCGGCCGACGTCGAGTCCCAATACCCCTGCCGATGCGGTGCGCCCACCTGTCGGGGCACGATCCTCATGCCGCTCCCCCGCCCGCGCAAGCGCCGCTCGAAGTCGCGGCGATCGTCCAGGCGGTCCAAGAAAAAGGCGGCACGCAAGGCGTCGCGTCAGACGTCCCGTAAGACATCACGCCGGGTCGGCGCCTCCAGGCGACCCGTCTCCAAGGCCTCCGGCTCCACGCGCTCCGCGGCGCGTCGGTAGCTCCTTCTCTCTCCATCGTACCCATGTCTCGCGCCCCTCTTCGTCGCACGATCCGTCATGTCCGTGCGCATCCCCCCTCTCTCGCGATCGTGGTGATAGCCATCGCGGCCTGTACGCGTCCGCTGCCGACCAAGCTGCCGCCCCAGGTCGTGCCCATCGACACGAGCGCCGACGGCACACACGGCTCGGGCAAGGCGACCCCGTCACTGGCTGCCCCGATCGACGCGACCGCCAGTCCGTTCTACACGACGAATCGGATCGACTGGCCCGGCCCGAACTCGTACCGCGACGCCACCGGCGCCCCCGGTCCCGACTACTGGCAGCAACGCGCGGACTACACGATCACTGCGACCCTCGACACCGCGACCCGGAGGATGGCGGGCACGGTCACGGTGCACTACGCGAACAACTCGCCCGACACACTGCGCTTCGTGTGGATGCAGCTCGATCAGAATCTGTTTCGGCCGGGGAGCAAAGGCGCCGGCCTCTACCCGCCCGACGCGCGCAATAGCGCCGGCGGGTTCGCGGGTGGCTACACGTTGAGCGAGGTGACGGTGGACGGCGCCGCGGTCACGCCGAAGGTGGACGATACGATGATGCGGCTCGACCTGAACGAGCCGATCGCGCCGCGCGGAGGCAATGTCACGATCGTGGTGCGCTATACGTTCCCGGTCCCGGACAAGGGCGCCGACCGCATGGGGCGCGACGGTTCGCTGTACGAGATCGCGCAATGGTATCCGCGAATGGCCGTCTATGACGATGTCCGCGGGTGGAACACCGATCCGTATCTGGGGCAGGGCGAGTTCTATCTGGAGTACGGCGACATCGACTACACGGTGACTGTGCCCGCGGGGTTCACGGTTGCGGGGAGCGGCGTCCTGCAGAATCCGGGCGATGTGCTGAGCGACCAGACCCGTCAGCGCCTGGCCAAAGCCATCACGTCATCCGCGGTGATCCCGATCCGCACTGCCGCGGAAGCGGCCGCCGCGGTCCACACGCCGGCGCCCGGCACCAAGACGTGGCACTTTCGCGCGAAGGACGTCCGCGATGTGGCGTGGGCCGCCGCCCCTGATTTCCGCTGGGACGCGACCAGCGCGCGCGGCGTGCTCTGTCAGGCGTACTACCAGTGGCCGAAAGCGGGAGCGGAGTGGGAGCAGGCGGCCGAGAATACGCAGTGGACCATTCGCACGTACTCGGAGCTGCTCGTGCCGTTCCCGTATCCCCAGGCCACATCGGTCGCCGGGATCGTGTCGGGCATGGAGTATCCCATGTTCGTCATGGACGGCTACGCCGACTCCGACTCGCCCGGCGATGTCTTCCGCGTCAACGACCACGAGCACGGCCACGAATGGTTTCCGATGCTCGTCGGCTCCAACGAGCGGCGCTACGGGTGGATGGATGAAGGGATCAACACCTACATCAACTCGTTCTCCCAGGAGCGGCGGTACGGCGCCGAGCTCAGGTCCTGGCCTCCGGGGATGGACAACTGGGTGAGCTTCCTCGGCGCATGGGTCCAGACCGTGATGGCGGGGATCGATGCGCCGATCATGACCGCGCCCGATCATATGAGCGGCGACGCGATGGGCAACGACGCCTACGAGAAGCCGGCGGCCGTGCTGCTCGCGCTCCGCGATCACGTGATCGGTCGCGAGTCCATGGATCGGGCCCTTCGCGAATACGTGCGCCGCTGGTCGTACAAGCATCCGACGCCGGGCGACTTCTTCCGCACCGTGGAGAACGTCTCGGGGCAGGACCTCTCGTGGTTCTGGCGCGGATTCTTCTATTCGACCGATGTGCTCGACATCGGGATCGACAGCGTCGTCACGCAGACGCCGTCGGGGCGCGACAGCGCAACCGGGACAACGGCATCGATCTACCTGCGCCGACATACGTCGCTGGTCTTCCCCGTCGAGCTGCGGCTCAAGCTCGCGGATGGCTCGACCCCGGATGCGCGCTTCCCTGTAGACGTCTGGGCCCAGGGTGCCGCAGTCGAAGTGCGGGTCCCGGTCGCCGCGAAGGTCGTGGGTGCGCGCCTGTGGCCCGACCGCACCGCGATCCCTGATCTCCGCCCGGACAACGACCTCTGGGGCGACCCGCCCCCCGCCATTCCGCCGGGTGCGGCCACGACCGGCGGCCTGGCATCGAGCATCGCGCCACGATAACTTGGCGCCCCGGAGACCAACCACATGACCACGCCAAATTCAGCCCCCGATGATCGGCACGTCGCCTTTCCTGGACCACAGGGATGGGGCGTCGCCGCGTTCATCGTCATCCTCGCCGCCAGCCTCGTGTTCGGCGCGTACACGATCCACAAGGCGACGTACAAGGTGCCGACGGATCCGACCGATGTGGCGGGGGAACAGGGATAGCGATTCGCGATTGGCGATTCGCACACGCACCGAGGGCCGGCTGTGGTACTCCGCAGCCGGCCCTCGGTACTAACTGCTAGCCGTTAGCAACCGCCATTCCCATCACGTGATATCCCTTGTCCACGTAGACCGTCGCGCCGGTGATGCCGGAGGCGAGGGGGCTGGCGAGAAAGGCGGCCGTGTAGCCGACGTCGCTCGGTTCCATGGGGTGCGGCAGGGGCGTGTTTGCCGCGCAGTAGTCCACCATTTTCTCGATGATGCCGATCGCGCTTGCCGCGCGGGACGCCAAGGGGCCCGCCGAGATCGCGTTGACTCGCGCGCCGTACTTCCGACCCGCTTCGTAGGCCAGCACCCGGGTATCGCTCTCCAACGCCGCCTTGGCGGACGACATTCCGCCGCCGTACCCGGGGATCACGCGCTCGCTCGCCAGGTAGGTGAGTGACAGAACCGACGCGCCGGGCCGCAGCAACGGCCCCAGTCGCGACACGAGCGCCACCAGTGAGTAGGCGCTGACGCTGACCGCGGTCAGGTACCCCGACCGACTCGTCTCGAGCAGCGGCTTCTTCACATCGGGGCCATTGGCCAATGAATGGATCAGAATGTCGAGTGGCCGCTCGCCGAAATCGGCAGTGAGACGCTCGGCGAGCCCCGCCACGGAAAAGTCGCCGGCGTCCTTGTACCGCTTGTTGCCGCGCACGTCCTCCGGCGCATCGGCCAGCGTGTCGAATGCCGCATCGAACGGGTAGATCCGCTCGAAATTCAGCAGCGAGCCATCCGACATCCGGCGCCCGCCATCCATCTTGCCGCGCTCGAGCAGATTGCGGAAAATGGTGAGCGCGGGCGGCCACGTGGCCACGCTCACCGTCGCGCCAGCCTCGGCCAACGCTTTGGCGATCGCGAATCCGTATCCCGCGTCGTCCGCCACGCCCGCCACGAGCGCGCGCCGTCCCTCCAGATCGATCTTCAGCATACGGGATGATGCTTCCCGCGGCCTGTGCGGGGGAAGCCCAGCCCCCTCCGCCCCGGTCCCCTCCAGCCGGCGCCCGCGCCGGGCATCGACGACTCCCGGCTGGCCGCCACCCTTGACCGACCCCCGTCGGGATGCCGGCCGACGCGACGTCCCGCACGACGCGCCGCGCCCGACGCGTGGCGCGAGGCTTTCGCCGCGGGCATGTTCCTCGATGTGAGCACCGAGTTCGTCCCCCGCGTCAGCCACCCCCGGCCCCCTGTGGACCCCCTCCGGCCGCCACCGCCCGCGCCACTGGGGCCGGGGCCGTCCTTCGCTCGGGGGCTCTGGCGGATCGCGGCTGCCAACGTCTCGAGCGGCAATCGGGTGCAACTGCTCCGCGACGGATCGGCGACCTTTGCCGCGATGCTCGAGCTCATCGATGGCGCCCGGGAGACGGTCTCGCTCGAGGGTTACATCTTTCGGGGCGACGAGGTTGGCCAGCGCTTCTCCGCCGCCCTCCGTGCCGCGGCCGCGCGAGGGGCAGTCGTCCGACTGCTCGTCGATTGGGTGGGACGGATGGGCACCCCCCGGGCGTTCTTCGACCAACTGCGTGCCGGTGGCGTGGAGGTTCGCATCTTCAACCGCCCATCGCTCACGCGCCGATGGTTCGGCCTCGTCCCCCGCGACCACCGCAAGCTCCTCGCGGTCGATGACGCGGCCGGCGTCACGGGCGGGATCGGCATCGGCAACGAATGGCGCACCGGTGTGCTCAAACGCCGCCGCTCGCCCTGGCGTGACACCGCGGTCCGCATCGATGGGCCAGCCGCGCACGACATGGCACAGGCCTTCGATCATATGTGGCAGCGCGCGCTCGGCCTCGACCGGCGAGGGACGCACCGCTACCTGATGCGCAAGGCGCGTGGCGCGCACCTGGATCCATCGACCGACGCGCCCGCGCTCGTCGGGATCATCGAGGGCGAGCCGGGCCGGTTTCGAGTCGCGCGCGCGTTGCAGATCCAGGCCGTGTCCGCCGAACGATCGATCTGGATCGCGAGCGCGTACTTCGTGCCGTCGTACACGGAAGTCGAATCGCTGAACGGCGCGGCCCGAGATGGCGTCGATGTCCGCATCTTGGTTCCCAGCCGCTACGACCACCCGTGGATCCGGTTGCTCACGCGGCAGTTCTACCGGCGACTCCTCATGAATGGCGTTCGCATCTGGGAGTGGAAGGGCGAGATGATGCACGCCAAGACCGCCGTCACCGATGGTCGATGGATCCGCGTCGGCTCGACCGATTTCAATCCGCTTGGCTTGGCCGTCAATTTCGAGCTCGACGCAGTCGTCGAGGACCCAAAGGTGGGGGCCGAGGCGGAAGCCATGTTCGAAGCCGATCTCCAGCAGTCGCGGGAGATCCAACCCAGTGAGTACCGCGGCGTCAGCGACCCGTGAGACTCTTCGACGATGAGTTCGCCGACTGGCGCCGGCCCGCCGGGTACTTCGTGCTCGCGCCGATTGCCGGCCCGGCCGCGACACTCGTGCGCGAGCTCCAGCTCCGCTACGATCCGAAGCTGGCCGCCAACCATCCCCCGCACCTGACGCTGTCGGGATCCTCAGGACTCGGGCCGATCGCCGCGGGCACCCCGCCCGAGGAATTGTACCGGCGGCTCGCCGCCGTGGCACTCGCCACGCCGGTGCTCTCGCTTCCCTTCGGACCGCCGCACCGGTTCATGCAGACCAACGTGGTGAGTCTCCCCCTCGATCCCCATGGTCCGATCCGCGCGCTGCACGACCGGATCGCGCGATGCGGTCTGCCGTTCGGCCCGAGCCGCTTCACCTTCACGCCGCATGTGACGCTCAATCTCTACCGCACCCACACGCCTGATGCCATGCGGGCGCTGCTCGCCGTGCGGGTTCGGGAGCCGGCCGTGATCGACCGGCTGATCGTCACCGCGACCGATGATCCACGGCCGCCACGGACGGTGCTGGAGCTGGCGTTCGGCGCTACAGCGCCGGCTTGATCGCGGCCACGAGGTCCTGGTCGCCGCCCGCGCCGGTATACACGATCGTGCCTTTGCGGTCGATGATGACCACGTACGACGTGCCCGGGGCTCCGTAGGCATCGACGGCGGCGCCAGTGTCGTCGTATAGCACATCGGGCAAGAACCCGTGCGCCTTCGCGTACGCGCTGACGTCGGCCGGGGTCTCGTCCACCGAGGCGGCGATCGTCACGAAGGTGACGCGCGATCCATACGCGTGGCGGGCGGCCACCAGTTGCGGCTCGAGCGCACGGCAGTTCGGACACCACTTGGCCCAGAATTCGATCACCACCGGACCCTTGCCGAGGTACCGCGCCAGGTTCGTGGACGCGCCGGTCAATGTCTTGAGTACCGCGCCCGGTGCGCGCTGACCGACACCGAGCTGCGGCGTCTCCGCTTGTCCGGATGCCGAGCGTGCCGCGCCAAGAGCGAGCGCAGCCGCTCCCATCACGGCCACCATGAGGTGCCGTCGCATGTCCGCCTCCCCCTCCGAATGACGGCGGCGACCGATTGCCGCCGACTCCCGCTAGCGACGAAAGCTAAGGGGCGACTCAAAGTCGAGTCCGCTATTCTGCCCCGGGACGATCAGTTTCCAGGTGCGGATACATCTATCTAAACAGTTACGTGGCATGCAGTTACTGTCTGTCAAGAGGGCCGACGCAAGTGTCGCGGCAAGGCATACGAAGTGAAGCTGGTCAGCCGTACGGCGGTCGGTCTGACCGTTTGCCGAGGCGTGGCCGTGGGCGCGTGCTCGGCGTGATGGTGGGCGTCGGATTCGCCAGCGGTCGGTGGTCCCGAGACACTCGCGTGTGATGGGTGCGACCTCGAGTCGGCGCCTGCGAACGTGACGAGATCGGCGCTGGCCGGCGTGCGTTCGTGCCGGCGCGGGATCGAGGCGATTAGGATTCGGGCGGTCGTCGCGAGTAGGTGGTGAGTGGTTCGCGCGCGATGGCCACTACGGCGCGCTGGACCCGACTGCCGTCCCGCCGCTCGCCAACCACGAACCACCAACCACGAACCACGAACCGCCAACCCACCAGCACTCGCGCGGGCGCGCATCGGTGCCTGCCGCCGTTCCAAACTCCACCACCCGGATCATTCTGTGGCGCCGCAATTCATATATGTGATGAAGGGTCTGCGGAAAGTCGTCCCGCCGTCGCGAAAGATCTTGCGCGACATCTATCTCTCCTTTTATCCCGGCGCCAAGATCGGTGTCCTCGGCGCGAACGGCGCCGGCAAGTCGTCGTTGCTGCGCATCATGTCTGGTGTGGACCAGGATTTTCAGGGCGAAGCGTGGCCGCACGCGGGCACGCGTATCGGGTTTCTCCCGCAGGAGCCGCAGCTCGATCCCACGAAGGACGTGCGTGGCAACGTGGAAGGGGCGGTGAGCGCCACGCGTGCGCTGCTCACGCGATTCGAGGCGATCTCGCTGAAGTTCGCCGAGCCCATGTCGGACGACGAGATGACCAAGTTGCTCGACGAGCAGGCCAAGGTGCAGGAAAAGATCGAAGCCTCGAACGCGTGGGAGCTGGATCGCCAGATCGAGATCGCGATGGATGCGCTTCGCCTGCCGCCGCCTGACGCGGATGTGACGACGCTCTCGGGCGGTGAAAAGCGACGCGTGGCATTGTGCCGGATCCTGCTGGAGCAACCCGATCTGCTGCTGCTCGACGAGCCGACGAATCACCTGGACGCGGAGAGCGTCGCGTGGCTCGAGCGCTATCTGGCGGAATTCCCCGGGACGGTGGTCGCCGTCACGCACGATCGCTACTTCCTGGACAATGTCGCCGGGTGGATCCTCGAATTGGATCGCGGACATGGGATCCCCTACGAAGGGAACTACACCGCGTGGCTGGAGCAGAAGCGCACGCGACTCGCGCAGGAGGAGAAGCACGCGTCCGCTCGCCAACGCACATTGGCCCAGGAGCTCGAGTGGGTCCGTATGGCGCCGCGCGCCCGACAGGCCAAGTCCAAAGCGCGCGTGCAACGCTATGAGGAACTGGCCGAGGCGGATACCGCGGACCGCGTGCTCCAGAACGAGATCGTGATACCACCGCCGCCGCGGCTGGGCAATGACGTGGTGACAGTCAAAGATCTCAAGAAGAGCTTCGGCGACACGCTCCTCATCGAGGGGTTGTCGTTCGCGCTCCCGCGCGGCGGCATCGTGGGAGTGATCGGCCCCAACGGCGCTGGGAAGACGACGCTCTTCCGGATGATCGTCGGTGAGGAGAAACCCGACAGCGGGACGCTCACCGTCGGGGAGACCGTGAAATGGGCGTACGTCGATCAAGGGCGTGAGTTGGATGGCGCGAAAACGGTGTGGCAAGAAGTGAGTGGTGGCAACGAGACCATGATGGTCGGCAAACGCGAGATGAACACCCGCGCGTATCTCGCGAGCTTCAACTTTCGCGGCGCCGATCAGCAGAAGCGGACGCAGGATCTATCGGGTGGCGAGCGGAACCGCCTGCATCTGGCCAAGCTGCTCCGGAGCGAGGCCAACCTCCTGCTGCTCGACGAGCCCACGAACGATCTCGACGTCGATACGCTGCGCGCACTCGAAGAAGCGCTGCTCGATTACGCCGGATGCGCCGTCGTCATCACCCACGACCGCTGGTTCCTGGACCGTGTGGCCACCCACATCCTGGCCTTCGAAGGCAACAGCGAAGTCGTGTGGTTCGAGGGGAATTATCGGGCGTACGCCGAAGACTTCCACCGCCGCAAAGGCATCGACGCCGAGCGCCCGCACCGAATTGCGTACAAGAAACTCGTGCGCGCGTAGTCATTCAGCGGTGGCGCTGCGCTAGGATCTGTTGCCCGCATGGGAGGCTCGCGACCCGCGACCTGCCAATCGCGAATCGCCAACCCCTGCCCTTGTCACTGGGGCGGCAGGAATCGAACCTGCAACCTCGCGGTTAACAGCCGCGCGCTCTGCCAATTGAGCTACACCCCAAACGAGACGCTACGCAACAGCCCTCGCTCTGAAGACCGCGGGCCGTTCGACGGTGCAACATAAAATACAACGGGACCGTGGCGCAGATTATTGTTCGGCGGACCGGGTCACTCGAGGCGCACCATGGGGAGCATCGTGTACCGGATAGTGGCACTCGTCGTCGGTTCCGCGCTCATCATCGCGGCGCTCGCGTCGTCGGTCGGAGCGGCGATCATCGTGCCGATTACCATGTGGGTCGCCGCGTCAGTACTACGACGCCGCGGCCAACGACTGACCCCCGCAAACAGTTGGCTCGTCGGCGTCCTGACCTATTCAGCCGTGCTCACGGTCGCGATCGTGTGGGCCGCGACCCTCGGCCCGATGCGCGGAATGGCCGGTCAGATGGCGGCGGTCATGGATTCCGCGCACAAGCGACCGCCCCCACCGCGGCCCGCGTTCCTCCGCATCCTGCCTCTGGCGAAACCGCAGCCGGTCCCGCCCAGGACGGCCATGGTCGTGGACATCCTGGCGTCCGTCATGGGCGTCGAGCTCCTCGGACTCCTGACCGGGAGCCTCTGCTGGGCGGGGGTGTCACTCGTCCTCTCCGGTGTTACTGCCCCGCGCTCCCCCCAACCGGCAGCGCCTCCACCGTTGACCTGATCACTTCCTGGATCGGCGCGCTCATCCCACCTGCCGACTCCACCATCGACATCTGCAACCGACTCGTCTGGGTCCCGGTCGAGCCCAGGTAGACTCCGGACGCGGTCAGGAGCTGCACGGTGCGAATCGTGCCATCGGCCACGAGGTGAATCGGCTTGTCCTTCTCCATCCCCTCGCCCGATGTCGATACCACCGCACTGCGCTCCACCCGCCACGCATGCTGGCCCGCAACAGTCGTGTCTCCCGTGACCTTCGAGTTGGTGACCGTCGAGGTCTTGATGTCGAACTCGCCGCGCTTGAACGCGTCGGACGTCGTGTCGCTCCACGTCGTGCCAGGGCCCAACTGCGCCGGCACCACCGCCAGAAAGCGACCAAACGCGCGGTACAACGCGATCTTCGTGTGGTCGGTCTCTCCGGCGGCCGGTGCGAACAGGTAGACCCGGCCTTGAGGAGAGATGGTCCCTTCCATCCGCGCCCCGCGGAAGGATTGCACATCGGGGGCCGGCGCATCGAGCGTCGAAGTCACCGCCACCGAATCGAGGATCAACGTCAGCGCCAGCGTGTCGCGCGCCCGCGACGCGAGCGTCAGCGTCACGAATTGCGTGGTGGTGGTCGAAAACTCGAATGGCGCGCGCCCACCCGCTTGATCCTGCGTCCGCGTGTCCACCGACGTGATCCGGTAGTGATGGGTGCCGCTCGCGTACATGAAGGTGCTGGACGGCGCCGGGTCGCTGGCCGTGAGCCGATGCGCCGCTGGTTGTCCGTGGCCGACGTCGGCCAGTGCCCCGCACATGGCGCTGACCGCGGCCGCGCCCAAGAGCGCGCGCCAGCCGACGGCGCGAAGGAATCGATACATGGAGGTACTCCGGTGGAGGACCGATCGGTCGAACGAGCCCGCCCCTCCCCCGGCGCGAGACCCGCGACCCCGAAAGTTACAATCCCGTGGCTCGAATCGGCACGGCCGGCACCCCAGTGCGCCGCGGCGGGACCGACGCCCCGGCCGCGATGCGCGACGGGCGGCGGCACGCGCAGCCATCCTTACTCGAGTTCGGTAGCCACCGATGGATGTCGGTGGGCACCGAGTGGGCTCACGGGGGGTATCCACTCCGACCGCCGTCGGCGCACCGGTCGGGCCCGTATGCCTTCGCCGGTGCGTGGAGGCGGTTTGCGCCGCCGCCAATATTGACATCAAGTCCTGAGCGTCCGCATTGTCGCATCTCAGCTTCATGACACTGCCCGCCCCTTCGCGCCCGCCGCTAGACGCGACGGCCCCCGCCAGCACGCTCGATGGGGTCGCCGACGAGGACATCCGTCCACACCCCCCGTTGGAGGGCGGACCGCTCGCCGCGCTGCGGGATCGTGCCGAGCGGCAGCTCAATGCCGTGCGCGCCGTAGTGCTGATCCTGCTGGCGAGCGCGGCGTTTGCGTACTCGCCATCGTTGACGCCTGCGCTCCGCATCGTCAACGTGTCGATCCTCGTCCCGACGCTGGCGTGGACACTCGCCCAATATCTGCGCTGGTATGATCGCCCGCGGCTCCCGGCGTGGCTCACACTCGCCAACCCGGTCGTCGATATCACCGCCGTGACGGCGAGCATGGCGGGATATGGGCTGACGCAGTCGGCGACCCTGGCGCTCAAGTCGCCGATGTTCCTCGCCTATTTCGTGATTCTCGCCGCCCGGCCGGTGACGTCGTCCACCCGCCGGGCCGCCGGCGCCGCCGCATTGACGGTCGTGGAATATGCGGCGCTCGTGGGATTCTTCGTCGTCCAGCGCGGCGTGTCGTTCGCCGCGAGCCCGCTCGCGGCCGCCACCGGCACCGGCATTGCCCTCCTCGACGAAGGTGCCAAGCTGCTCCTGCTCGGCGTGGCCGGCGCCATCGCGACGTACGCCACCGCGTGGCACGAGCGACTCGCGGTCGCCTATGCACGCGCCGCGCGAGAACGCGAGCTTCTCGAGATGCGTCTCACGCGCGCGCAGCTGGAGAGTCTCAAGAATCAGCTCCAGCCACATTTTCTCTTCAACGCGCTCAACGCGATCACGGCGCTCATCCCCACTGATGCGCGCGCCGCGCAGCGCACGGTGCACGGCCTTAGCGAGCTGCTTCGGCTGTCGCTCAACAGCTCGGCCGAGAACGAGGTGCACCTCGACCGCGAGCTGGAGCTGCTGGGCCACTACTTGGGTATCCAGCGGCTGCGCTTCCAGGAGCGCCTGACCGTGCGCGTGGCCATCGATCCGGGCGTCCGGCGGGCGTTCATCCCGAACCTCCTGCTCCAGCCCTTGGTCGAAAACGCGATTCGCCACGGCATTGGCCCCCGCGCCGCTGGCGGGTCGATCGACATCAGCGTGACGCGCCACGAGGACTCCGTCCGGCTCCGAGTGGCCGACGATGGGATCGGCGCACGCCTCTCCGCACACCACGGCCTCGCGCGCGAGGGGGTCGGACTGGGCAACACGCGCGCCCGGTTGCAGCATCTTTATGGGGACCGCCACCGGCTCACGGTCATCACCGCGCCCGGAGCAGGCTTCGCAGTGGAGATCGACTTGCCCTATCGGATATGACGCCCAGCCCCACTCCCCCGACCAGTACGCCGGCCGCTGCCCGACGATTGCGCGCGCTGATCGTGGATGATGAGCCGCTCGCGCGTGGCCGGCTCCGCGAGCTGCTCGGCGGCGACAGCGATGTCGAAGTCATCGGCGAGTGCGGCAACGGTGAGGACGCAGTCGCCGCCATCGACCGCGACCGCCCCGATCTCGTGCTGCTGGACATCCAGATGCCAGAGCTCGATGGGTTCGGTGTCGTCCGCGCCGTCGGCGTCGAGCGCATGCCGGCGGTCGTCTTCGTCACCGCGCACGATGAGCACGCAGTGGCGGCGTTCGAGGTACACGCGGTGGATTACGTGCTCAAGCCCGTTGACCCGGAGCGGTTCGCGGAGGCGGTCCGGCGAGCCAAGCGTCGGATCGCCGCGCCCGTCGGCGGCGCCGGGATCCGCGACGATGATCGCGATCTCCGGAACCGACTCGCCGCGCTGGTCGCCGAAGTCCCGGCCGCGGTGGTGCCCGCGGCCGCGGGCGCGGGCCGACTGGCCATCAAAGGAGAAGGTCGGGTCGTCTTCGTGCGCATCGCCGATGTCGATTGGGTCGAGGCGATGGACAACTACGTACGGCTGCACGTCGGACGCGACGTCCACATGATGCGTGAGACACTGTCGAATCTCGAGACCCGATTGGCGGGCACCACGTTTCTCCGCATCCATCGGTCGTCCATCGTCAACATCGATCGGATCCGCGAGGTGCAACCATGGTTCGCGGGCGACTACGTCGTGATCCTCACCGACGGTACCAAGCTGACGACCGGGCGACGCTACCGAGCGGCCGTCCAGGGACTGCTCGAACGATGATTCTCCGCGGTGGTCGCTGCGAGCGACCACCGCCCGGGCCGTTCGCCCCCCATTCCTAGTCATTCGCCCCAGGCGCCGCGCGGGCCATCCGCGACGCGGATATCGTCCGCGCACGACCTGGGATACGGTCGCCAATCCTTCTGACTGGAGCACGGGTCATGCGCTACACACATCTGATGATCGGAATCGCGGCGCTGGCGGTGGCCGATGTGGGATGCAGCACCGTCCCGGCGCTCGATATCGCGAGCCCGGGGACCTCCAACGCCGGCACGCTCGGCGGAGCGCTCGGAACGATCGAGGCGTCGGGCACGACCGGCAGCGGCAATGGCTACATGAACCCCGGCACCGGTGCGTACTTCTTCAGTCCGACGCCCGACACCATCGCGGCCGGCTCGAGCATCACCTTTCAATTCGACGACATCGCCCACACGGTGACGTGGGATCAAGACCCCGGCGGTGTGGCCGACATTCCGGCCACCAGCAACGGCGACGTGACGCGCACGATGCCCGCCGGGACCTACACCTTTCACTGCTCGATCCATACATACATGACTGGCACAATCATCTCCCGATGACACGACATGCCGTGTTGCGATCGACCCGTGCTGCGATCGGGCTCGCGGGTGCACTGAGCGCGCTGCACGCCGTGCCGTCCGGCGCGCAGTGCATCGTGCCCGCCAACAGCAACGAAGCCAAACTGCTCGCGTTCTACGAGGCCCCGATCGTGTTCGCGACGGCCGACGCGCCCATGCGCCTTCCGCTCGGCGGCGTCGCGCTGACCGGTGAGCTCGTCGGCGTACCCGCACCGTCGGCCAACGCGCAGCAGACGAACTTCTGCTACGCGGCCACGAAGGACGCCACACACCTCTCTCCGCTGTTGCCGCGCCTCCGGCTCGCGGTCGGGCTCCCATTCGGCTTTGCGATCGAAGGGAGCTATCTCCCCCCAGTCACGGTGGACCACGCCCAGCCGAACTTGGGGAGCCTCGCGCTGTCGTACACGCGAAGCCTCCTGGCGCCGCCGGAAAATGTCTCGGGTATCGCGCTCACGCTCCAACTGCGAGCGCACGCCACGATGGGCAGCGTCAAGGGCCCCATCACCTGCCCCCGCTCGGCGCTTCAACTCACGGATCAAAACGCGCCGTGTTTCGGCAGCATGCCCTCCAACGACGCGTTCTACCCGACGTCGGAAGGCGGAGAAGGCACATTGGGAATCACCGCCCCCGGCGGCCGCGTCTCGGCCTTCGCCGGCACGGGCTACACGGTCATGTCGCCCCACTTCCGCGTGGGGTTCACCGACGAAATGGGCATCACTGATCGCACGTTGGTGGAGGTCGATCTCCAGCGCGTGGCGGTGTTCGGAGGGATCGACGTCCGGATCCTCCGCGCGCTCGACGCGGCCGCGGAGGTGTACTCGGTGCCTGCGGACCTGACGACCTGGCGTCTCACCGCGCGCTACCGGCTGTGGTAGGAGTACCAGTCGAGCCCGAGGAGCGAGTCGCGGCGCCCCTCTCACACCGGCGCTCCACGGCGCCCAGCGCCCAGTGGCTCCTGCCGGCGACCCTCCTGCGGTGGATCGTGGCCGCGATATTCGTCGGCGCCGGAAGCGCCAAGCTGCTCGGTTTTCCGTCGATGGTCGCGCTGTTCAATGCCGTGGGGGTCGGACAGTGGTTCCGGTACGTCACCGGAATCGGCGAGCTGACCGGCGCATTCTTACTCGCCCGGCCGCGCACCGTGTTGCCGGCGACATTCCTGCTGAGCGCCCTCATGGTCGGCGCCGCGGGCACCGAGATGCTTGTGTTGCGCCGCCTGCCGCTCAAATCGGCGGCGACGCTGCTCGCGGTCCTGATCGTCGCGATATCGTCGCTGCGCAGACCTCCCGCGCAGCAGTGACCGTCGCGCCTTGACAGGCCACTCGATCGCTGAGTACCCTACCAGTATGATCACCCGCGCTCGCACGTGTTGTTGCGCCTGTGCCGCCTCCAGGCGGCCCGGACGGAGTGCGCGCGCGGCGTAATGACAGACGTGTAGCCCCCGCACGCTAGACCGGCCGGCCGCTCGACGAGGGCGGCCGTTTTGTTTCCCGAACCCGTAACTGGAGTGGCTGATATGGCACCTGCGACTGTGACACCACCCACCGCCCCGCCCGTCGTCGGCGCGGGCGTCGATCCGACGATCGCCGCGAAGGGATATGTCCACCCGGAAGTTCTCGTCACGACGAGCTGGGTCGCCGACCACCTGCGCGATCCGAAAGTGCGGATCCTCGAGAGCGATGAGGACGTCCTCCTGTACGACACCGGCCACATCCCTGGGGCCCAGAAGATCGACTGGCACCAGGACCTGAACGACCCGATCGTCCGCGACTACCTCACGCGCGAGGCGTTCCAAGCCCTCGTCCGTCGCCTCGGGATCGACGACACGACGACCGTCGTGTTCTACGGCGACAAGAACAACTGGTGGGCCGCGTACGCGTTCTGGGTATTCAAGCTGTTCGGCTTCACGAACTCGCGGCTCGTGGATGGCGGCCGCAGCAAGTGGGAGGCAGAAGGGCGGCCCACGACGACCGAAGTCCTGCAGTACCCGGCGACGCAGTACGTCGCCGCCGAGCGTTCCGACTCCGCGATCCGCGCGTTCTTCACCGAAGTGCGGCCACACCTCGCGGCGCACGGCAAGCTCGTCGATGTCCGCTCCCCGCAGGAGTTCACGGGCGAGAAGCTGCACATGCCCGACTACCCGCAGGAAGGCACCCTCCGTGGCGGCCACATCCCGGGGGCCAAGAGTGTACCCTGGGCACGCGCCGCCAATCCCGACGGCACCTTCAAGTCCGCCCCCGAGCTGCGCGCGATCTATGAGACGGAGCAGGGGCTCAAGCCCACGGACGATGTGATCGCGTACTGCCGGATCGGCGAGCGCTCGTCCCACACGTGGTTCGTCCTGACGTATCTCTTGGGGTACCCCAAGGTCCGCAACTACGACGGCAGCTGGACCGAATGGGGCAATGCGGTGCGGTCGCCGATCGAGAAGGGAGGTTAAGAGCGGCGATTGGTGATTGGCGTGCGGCAACACCACCGAGGGCCGGCTGCATCATCCCGCAGCCGGCCCTCGACCGCTATCCACCATTCTGCTATCCGCTGCCTCTCTGCAAGTAGTCACTTGCTTACAGCTACGAGGCCATCTATACTTCCGGCCCATGCGAAATACGGGTCTGGGGACGCGCTGCGCCGACCCTCTACTCGACCGGCTCTCGCCATGACGGTCGAGCGGGGGAAGCTGGTTGATGCGGCCGCCCGGGTGTACGGGGAGTTTGGGTTTCGGGGCGCGACGACGCGACGCATCGCCGATGAGGCGGGCGTCAACGAGATCACGATCTTCCGGCAGTTCGGGTCCAAGGAGGCGCTCATCAACGAAGCGGTTCGGACCCATGCCGTCCGTCCGCCGCTGCCCGATCTCCCACTTACGCCGATCGACCCACTGCTCGAGCTATCGGAATGGGCCGACACGGTGCGTGCGCACATGAGCGATGCCCGGTCACTCATCCGGCGGATGATGAGCGAGATGGAGGAACGGCCCCTGGTCGCGCCCTGCGTCGGGGAGGGGCCGATGCGGGCCGCGTCGCAGTTGCGCGATTACGTCGCGCGGCTGGGCGCGCATGGATTCCTGCCGCCCGTCGAGTCAGCGCGCGTCCACGGTCGGACCCACGCGCCCGGGTCCAACGGCAATCGCCATGTCCCCGCAACGACCGACCGAGACTCACCCTCCGGGCCGGCGTCCGATGCGGCGGCCGAGACCGCGTCCGCTGCCGATGCCGCATCGAACGCACACGCCGCCTCGTCCATGCTGATGTCGGCGCTCTTTGCCGACGCCATGGGGCGCGACATGATGCCCATGATGTACCCGCAGCCCGCCGAGCGGGCGGCGACCGCTTACGTCAAGGTCTTCCTGCGCGCGCTCGGCGCGCGATCCACGTCGAGCCACACGTCCGCGCCTCCACCACGCTCACGGCCGGGATGATGCGATCACCGCAGGTTCAGTCCGCGCACGCGAGTGCGCGACGGTGGGGCAGTGTGGCCGCGATCCTCGCGGCGCTGACCATCGCGCCGACACTGCACGCGCAAAGCGCCGCCACCGATAGCGCGGCCGCCGCGAGCGCGGCCGCATCGTCGCATGCGGCCACCGCGAGCGCACCGCCTACGGCTGGTACAACGGTGCCGACCGCCGCAGGCACGACGACGGTCCTGGTTTCCGCGTCGTTGCGGACCCCCGGCACGCCGGCCATGTCGCTCGCCGAGGCCGTGCGGGTCGCGCTCTCCAGGAGCGAGGCCGTGCGCATCGCCCAGGCCGGGGTTCTGCGCGCGCGCGGCGAGGTCGATGAGGCGCTGTCGGCGTGGTTCCCGCAGGTGACCGGCTCGGCGGCGTATACCCGTACCCTCCAGACGCAGTACACCTCACTGGCCAAAGCGACCGCGACTCCGGTGGACACCGCCCACCCATCGCAGGTCGCGCTGTGCTCCCCGCCGCTCGATTCGCTGTCCAGTCCCGGCCAGCGCCAGGCCGCGTTCAACGCCGCGATGTCGTGCCCGAACAACAACGGATTCGGCGGCATCAACTTCGCCAGCGTCGGGTTCGGCTCGCTGAATCAATACACGCTCGGCCTGAACTTTTCCCAGACGCTGTTCAACGGCCAAATCCTCGCGCAGAGCCAGGCCGTCAAGTCGCCGCGCCGGGCGGCCGAGATCGAGGTGACGGCACAGCGGGCGCAGGTGACGTACGACGTCACGCAGGCCTATTACGATGCCGCCCTGGCCGACCGATTGGTGACGATCGCCGAATCGACACTCGTTCAGTCGGATCGCACCCTCAAGCAGACGCAGTTGACGCGGCGGGTGGGGACGCAATCCGAGTTCGATCTCTTACAGGCGCAGGTCACCCGCAACAACCAGGTGCCGATCGTCATTCAGCGACGCGGCGATCGAGACATCGCGTACTATCGACTCAAGCAGTTAGTCAAGCTGCCGCTCGACGCCCCGCTGCAGCTCACGACCGACGTCGAGGACTCCACCGCCGCCCCCGACGGCGTGCACCTCGCATCGGTCCAGACCGTGATGGACTCGGCGGGAATGGTCACCACCGTCGATACGGTCGCCCTGGCCGCGGACACCAACGTGGACCGTCGATCGACCGTCCGCGAACAGGTCGAGACGGTCAAGGAGAACAGCGCGTTGCTGCGGGCCGCGAACTCGGAACGGCTGCCCGCCGTAGTCCTGACATCGCAATACCAGAAAGTGGCCTACCCGTTGAACCTTCCGTCGTGGGCCGATTTCCTCACGAACTGGAACGTGGGCGTTGGGCTCTCCGTGCCGATCTTCACCGGCCGTCGGATCAAGGGCGACGAGATGGTGGCGCAGGCCAACCTCGCTGAAGCCCGGAATCGCTTGCAGCAGACGCGAGAGCTCGCCGTGCTCGATGCGCGGACCGCGATCGCGACGATGCGCCAGGCACAGGCGGCATGGGCGGCGAGTGTCGGCACCGTGACCCAGGCCACCCGCGCCTATCAGATCGCCGAGCTCCGCTACCGCGAGGGCATCTCGACCCAGATCGAGCTCACCGATCAACGCATCGCGCAGCAGCAGGCGCTCGCCAACCGCGCCCAGGCCGCGCGCAATCTTCAGGTCGCACGCGTCCGACTCGGACTGATCGCCGATCTGCCGCTGTCGAGCGCGGGCGCGGGGGCGAGCGCCGCCCAGAGCTCGGCGCAGGGGAGCACGAGCGCGCCGCAGAGCCTCACCCAGCCGCCCGCCACGACCGCGCCTGGCGGCCCAATCGTACCCGGGTCTCCGACCCCCGCTGCCGCGCCCCAAACCACGACCTATCCCGTGTCCAGCCAGACCGGGAGCCCGACACCATGACCGTGACACCGCCCGTGCTCGATACCGCTCCGCCGCCATCACGATTCGTCGTGCGCGCGCCCCGTCGCCGCACCGGACAGCTGGCGCTCGTGGCGCTGGTGCTCACCGGTGCGACGCTCGCGGCGTGCGACAAGCCAGGGGCAGCCAGGGACGAGGCGATCCAACTCGGACCCGAGAACGTAGCCGTCGTGACGATGGGACAGGTTCGCAGCGGCCCGGTGATTTCGGGCACCCTCGCGCCGGTGCGTGATGCGCAGATCCGCGCGCAGGTCGGTGGCTCCGTGGTCCGGATCTCGGCCGACCAGGGACAGCACGTATCGACTGGCCAGGAGCTCGCCGAGATCGATGCGGCGGGACTGCGCGATGCGTTCGGCTCCGCGCGATCGGCCGTGGACGCCGCCCAAACCGCGGCCGACTACGCGGCCCGCCAGAGCCAGCGGTATGACACGCTCTACGCCGCCGGGGCCGTGTCGGATCGCGATCGTGAGACCGTGACCCAGGCCAACTCGCAGGCCCAGGCGGCGCTCAGCGACGCCAAGGCCCGGCTCGTGTCCGCCGGCAAGCAGCTCGACTACACCGGCGTCCGCGCCCCGTTCGGCGGCGTGATCTCGGCTCGGAGCGTCAGCGCTGGCGACATCGTACAACCGGGGGCGATGCTCTTCTCCGTGGTCGATCCGTCGGTGCTGCAACTCCAGGCGGCCGTCCCCGCCGAGCAACTCGGTGTCGTGCGCGTGGGCCAGCCCGTGGCGTTTTCGCTGAACGGGTACGGCGACCGGCCCTTCCTCGGGACCGTCACCCGCATCAACCCGGTCGCGGACCCCAGTACCCGACAGGTGCAGATCTATACGACCATTCAGAATCCCAATAACGCGCTCGTGGCGGGCCTCTTCGCGACCGGACGCGTGGTGACGGACAGCGCGCGCGGATTGGTCGCGCCCGTCGATGCGATCGATACGCGCAATCTCCGCCCGGCGGTCGAACGCCTGAACCGTGGCCGCGTCGAGCGCGTTGACGTCAAGCTCGGATTGCGGGATGCGCAGACCAGCCAGGTCGAGATCACGGCCGGCGTGAGCGCCGGCGACACCCTGCTCATCGGATCGGCACAGGCGATCACGATCGGGACGCGGGTACGCGTCACCTCGATCACCGATTCGACGACCGCGGCGAGGTAATCCCGTGTTCATCTCCGACTTTGCGATCAAGCGACCCATCGTCACCGTCACGACGATGATCGCGATCGTGGTGTTCGGGATCTTCGCGCTCTTCAAGACCGACGTGGACGAGTTCCCGGACATCCAGCAGCCGATCGTCCTCGTCGCCGTGCCGTATCCCGGGGCGTCGCTCGGCCAGGTCGAGCGCGAGGTCGTTGACCGGATGGAGGAACAGTTCAACGCCATCAGCGGGATCGATCAGATCACGTCGACGTCGACCGACGGGTTCGCGCAGATCGTCGTCCAATACGTCTTCAGCAAAGACCCCGACCAGGGCGCGCAAGACATTCGCGACGCCATCTCCGAGATCCGGGACAAACTCCCCGCGGAGATGAAAGAGCCGATCATCAAGCGGCTCGATCCCGGCGAGCTGCCGATCGTGTCGCTGGCCCTGACATCCAAGACGATGAGCCCCTCGGAGCTCACCATTCTGGCCGATCCGGGGATCACCAAGGAGTTGCGCTCGATCACGGGCGTGGCGCAGGTCACCATGTCGGGCGGCGTGGACCGCACCATCGCGGTCAACGTCCGCCCGGCCGATCTGCAGGCCGCGCACGTCAGCGTGGCCGACGTCGTGAACGCGCTCAACTCACAGAACCTCGCCGCTCCCGTCGGCGCGGTGACCGGCACGCTCACCGAGCAGCAGATTCGGCTGTTGGGACGGCTCGAGACGCCGCAGGACTTCCTGCAGTTGGTGGTCGCCACGCGCGGCGGCCAGCTCGTGCGGCTCGGGCAGGTCGCAGACGTCAAGGACACGTCGGTCGAGGCCCGCTCCGTCGCGTTGTACAATGGCCAGCTCGGGATCGGGATGGACATCACGAAATCCAAGGGCGTCAGCACCACCCGCGTGGCCGACGAGATCAAGGCCCGTATCGCGGAGCTGCAGAAGACATTGCCGCCCGACATTCGGCTGACCTTGGTCCGCGATGCCGGCGTGCGCGTCCGCAACTCCGTGCGCAACGTGGAGGAGGCGCTCGTCGAGGGCGCGTTGCTGACCGTGCTGGTCGTGTTTCTGTTCCTCAACAGCTGGCGCTCGACGATCATCACCGGACTCGCGCTCCCGGTCTCCACGATCGCCGCGTTCATCGCCGTGTGGGCCTGTGGCTTCACGCTCAACACGATGTCACTGCTCGGGTTGTCGCTCGCGATCGGCATCCTGATCGATGACGCCATCGTGGTGCGGGAAAACATCGTCCGACATATCGAGCTCGGAGAGGATCACGTCGCCGCGTCGCACTCCGGCACCGACGAGATCGGATTGGCGGTGACCGCGACGACGTTCTCGATCGTGGCCGTCTTCGTGCCCGTGGCCTTCATGAATGGCATCGCGGGTCAATGGTTTAAGCCGTTCGCGCTGACCATCGCGTGTGCGGTGCTCGTGTCGCTGTTCGTGTCGTTCTCGCTCGACCCGATGCTGTCGGCGTACTGGCCCGACCCGCAGCTCGAGGCCCACCAGCGCCGGAACGTGCTCGCCCGTGCGCTCGACCGCTTCAATGTCTGGTTCGATCGGCAGGCCGATCGCTACAAAATCGTCATCGGCTGGGCGCTCGATCACCGCTGGACGATGGTGTGCGTCGCCGTGATGTCGTTCGTCGGCGCGATCGTCCTGCAGCGGGAGTTCGGTGGCGGCGGCTTCATCCCGGACAGTGACCGGTCGGAGTTCGACATCGATGTCCAGACGCCGCCGGGGTCGAATCTCGACTACATGCGGCTCAAGCTCGATGAGCTTGGCCGAGTCGTTCGCGCGCACCCGGAAGTCGACTATACGTACGCGACGGTCGGCGACGCCGCAGGGTCGGGGCGCGTGGATGACGCGGACATCTATGTGCGGCTCGTCGCGAAGTCACGGCGCGATGTGTCGCAGCAGGTGTTTGCGCAGACGATTCGCGACGAGATCGCGCGAGTCGGGGGGGTCACGCCGTACGTCTTCTCCAATGGGTTCGGCGACCGGCGCAAGCAAATCGAGATCCAGCTGCGCGGGACCGACGAGGCGCTGCTCGCGCGATTCGCGGACCAAGTGCTCGCCCAGATGCGAACGGTGCACGGGGCCGGTGACGTCGGCCTGTCCACCAAGGGACAGCGCCCCGAGCTGCAGATCGATCTCAACCGAGGGCTGGCGGGCACACTCGGCGTGACCGTCGGCAGCGTCGCCCAATCGCTCCGCCCCGCGTTCGCCGGGGTCCATGCCGGTGACTGGGTCGATCCCACCGGTAAGACCCGCGATGTCACCGTGCGACTGGCGCCTGAGGCCCGCACCAACGTCGCCGACCTGGCGCAGCTGCCCCTCGTGCTACCCGGGGCGGCATCCGCCGGACTGTCCGGCACATCCGCGATGGGCGGCGCAGCGGGTGGTCCCACGCTGGTCACGGTGCCGCTCGGTCAGGTCGCGACCATCAGCACGACCCTCGGCCCCGCCGAAATCGATCATCTCGACCGCGACGAAGTGATCACGGTCGGCGCCAACCCGGTCGGCGCGTCGCTCTCGGACGTCTCCGACGCGATCAACGCCAAGATCGCCAAGCTCCAGCTCCCGCCCGGCGTGCGCATCACGCAGGGCGGCCAGGTGAAGGATCAGGCAACGGTCTACGGCAGCATCTTCGCGGCCCTCGGTCTCGCCGTCATGCTGATGTACCTGATTCTCGTCATCCAGTTCGGGTCGTTCCTGGATCCGTTGGCGATCATGATGTCGTTGCCGCTGTCGCTCATCGGGGTCGTGATCGCGCTCATCGTGACGCGGGACACGCTGAACATCATGAGCCTCATCGGCGTGATCCTGCTGATGGGCATCGTTGCGAAGAACGCGATCCTGCTGATCGACTTCGCGAAATGGTCGAAAGAGAAGGGTGGACTCTCGACCCGCGATGCCCTGATCGAGGCCGGCCGGATCCGGTTGCGTCCGATCCTGATGACTACGATGGCGCTGATCGCCGGGATGATTCCCGTGGCCCTCGGCTTCGGCGAAGGCGCCGACTTCCGCTCGCCGCTCGGCCGCGCCGTGATCGGTGGCGTCATCACGTCGACGTTCCTCACCCTGCTCGTCATTCCGACGTTCTACGAGATCCTCGACGAGTGGCGCACCGCGATCCAGGGCTTCCTCGGCCGACGCGCCAAGCGCGCGATCGCACCCGGCGCGCTCCCGGGGGCCGCGGCGGGGGATTGAAGGGGCCAGTGGATCGTGGTTCGAGGTTGGGCGGTTCGCCGTTAACCACGCACCACCACGCACCACCAATCACGAACCACGGTCTTTGCTATACCTTTCCCACGTGTACGCCTTCCTGGATCAGTTGAGTTCCCTCTGGGCGTATATCACGCTCGGCGCGGTCAGCATCATCACGGAGGAGTTTGCGCCCATCACGGGCGGGGTGGCCTCGCACAACGGTCACCTCAACCTCATGTGGGTGGCGTGCAGCTGCGCGGTCGGCACCTGGGTCGCCGATATCGGGTTGTACTATCTCGGCCGGTGGCGCGGCGCGTGGATCAGGAACCGCTGGCCGCGGATCGCCCGCGCGTTCACACGGACGCTGATGGGCGTACGGCGGGCCCCGTGGCGGTCCTCGCTCGCGGTGCGCTATGCCTACGGCCTGCGCATCACGCTGCCGATCGCGTGCGGCGCGGCCCACGTGCCAGTGGCCGAATACCTCGCCGGGAGCGCCATCAGCGCGCTCACGTGGGCGAGTCTGTTCACGGTGCTGGGATGGGTGTTCGGACGGTCCGCGGAGCTCGTCATGCGGCACGTGCGCCGCTACGAGGACGTCGTCGGCCTCGCCCTCGCGGGACTCCTGGGGATTCTCGTGCTGCTCTACGTCCGCCGGACCGAAGAACCTAAGGATGACCCCCACGCGCGAGCCTTCGAGCGCCAACTGGATGTCCTGAGCGGTGAATACCCCGTCATGGGCGAGCACGGCGAACCGCCGCGCGGCGGCGACCCCGACTACGGCGACCCCACCTACGGTGAACGCGACGGTGGCGACCATGGGGACGAGATGTCGCCGCCAGAGCAGGGGCGCCGGCGAGCGTAGCCGCGTCACCCCGCCGCGCGTGGCGCGCCGCCGTGCTCTCGCTGCTGGTCCCGGGGCTCGGTCATCTCTACGCTGGTCGGCCAGGGCGCGCGGCCGCGGTGTGGCTCGCGACACGCGTGGCCGCCGCGGCGTTCTTGGGGGGAGCGGTCCTGCTCGCCGATCGGGCCGGGCTCGCCCTGCAGGTGGGCGGCGTGATCGCGGCCTGGGTGATCGCGGCGACGGATGCGGCCCGCACGGCGCGCCGCGCGCCGGACCGGTATCCGCTTCGGTGGTACAATCGCGGCGTGGTCTACATGGGCGTGTGCGCCATCGTCGCGGCCGCCACGCTCCCCTGGCACATGCTCCTCGGGATCGGGATTGCGGAGATGCGACGCGTGCCGACCGATACCATGGCTCCGGCCCTCGTGGCCGGCGATCACGTGTACGCAGTCCCGCGCCTGGGAGCCGCGGTTCGGCGCGGCGAGATCGTCGTGTACCGAAAGTGGGGAACCGGCTACGTCAAACGGGTAGTCGGCGCCCCGGGCGACACCCTCGCCATGCGCGCCGGTGTGCTGTCGCTCGACCAGCGGCCGGTCAGCGAGTCCTACGCGGTCCATACCGGCGAGGGAGAGATCGGGGACCGGCAGTTTACCTGGCAGCGTGACTACGTCCCGGATTCCCTGCGCGCCGGGTACATCCCGACACTGGCCACGTGGGGTCCGATCGTCGTGCCGCGCGGCGCGTACTTCATGCTCGGCGACAATCGCGGCGAGAGCATGGATAGCCGCTACCATGGGTTCGTCGCCGACTCCGAGGTCATTGGCCGCCCGGTGATGATCGTCGTCTCCCGCGATCCCACCACGGGCCATCTCCGTTGGAATCGCTTCGGGCAGCGTGTGGGGCCGTGATGTCTCGGCATCGACGTGCTGAGTTGGGATTCCCCACCGACTGCTGATACAGCAATTGTCGGCCGCCGTCAGCGAGTCCCTCCATCTCGCCGACGATTCCTCCGCTACCGCTTCGCTCCCACCGCGTCCCGCCCCTTGAACACGCGATAGAGATACCCGAGCGACGGAAACAGTATGAGCCCGCCGAGCGCGAGCGTGACCAGGACGAGCTCGAGCGTCTCGTGTGGTGCGGCCGCTCCGGCCACGGTCAGCGTTGGCGGGACAATATAGGGGTACTGGGCGATCGCCCAGCCGCTCAAGATCAGCGTCACCTGCGCCGCGGCCGCGACCCGCGCCAGCCGATACGCGCGCGCGAGGAGTGCCGCGATCGCGGTCACCGCGACGGCCCCCGTCACCAGGTGAAAGGGGATCGCCCACACCGTCAGCACCAGCGCGTCGCGCACCCGGGGCGCGGTGAGGGGCGCGGCGCCGAGCGCGACCGCCGCGGTGACGAACACCGCCGCGGCGGCCAGCAACGCCCGGCGGCGAAAATCCTCCTGCACCGCGTGATCGGACGCCGCTTCCACGGTGAGATACACGGCCGCGAGAAACGCGAACAGCGCGAGCGCCAACGCGCCCACCGCGAACGCGAAGGGCGTGAGCCAGGGGGCGAGGTATTGCTGCGCGAACGTCGCGCCCGGTACGCCGATCGGTGCCTGCCCGACGCCTTCCGACACGATGGCGCCGACCGACATTCCGAGCAGGACGGGGGTGGCTACGCTCGCGATGGCGAACAGTCGCCCCCACCGTTCCTGGACCGCACTGTGCGCGGAGTCGTAGGTCCGGAAGGTGAAGGCCGAGCCGCGCATCACGATGCCGATCAACAGCAGCGAGAACGGGATGTGGAGGACCACCGCGAGCCGCGCGAACGCGACGGGGAAACAACTGAAGAGCAGGACGACAACGATGATGAGCCAGACATGGTTGGCTTCCCAGATCGGGCCGATCGCGTGCGCGACCAATGCCCGCTGCGCGCCCCGCCGAGGACCGGAGGCCAACAGATCCCACACGCCCCCGCCGAAATCCGCCCCCGCCAACAGCGCGTACGCCATGAGCGCGACGACGATCACCCCCGCGATCACGAGCGAGAGCGCGGGTGGCCACAGACCGGAGCCTGCGGGCGCGGCCTGCGCGGTGGCGCCCGCCACGCGCGCCAGCACGGCTCCCATCCCCGCAAAGATCATCGGTCGCGTGCCCCCGGGCCGAGTCGGCTCATGTCGAGGGGCTCACGTGGGCCGCGGGCGGCGACTCGCCGACGCGCGGGCTCTTGATCACCTGCTGATAGAGCAGCCACGCCACAGTCAGACCGAGGAAGCAATAGAGCAGCGTGAACGTCATGAAGGGCACGATGAGGCCCGGCATTGGCGTGACCGCGTCGGCGGTCCGCATGATGCCGTACACCACCCATGGCTGCCGACCCACCTCGGTGACCGTCCATCCGGCCTCGATCGCGACGAACCCCGCTGGCGCGATGGCGGTCAGGGCCCACAGCAGCCGGCGCGAGTCGGCGGGCTCTCGCGATCGGAGCAGCACGACGATCGCCCACGCGGACACGAGCGCCATGATCGAGCCGAGGCCCACCATGATGTCGAATGCGATGTGCGTGATCGTGACTGGCGGCCATCGGTCCGGCGGGAAGTCGTTGAGGCCCTGCACCACGGCGTGGGGGTCATGAAACGCGAGCAAGGACAACCCGTACGGGATCTCGATGGCTCCCCGAGTGACGCGCCGCGCTGCATCGGGGAGGCCGCCGACGTGGAGCGGGGCGCCTCGCTGCGTCGTGAAGTCGCCCTCCATCGCCGCGAGTTTGATCGGTTGGTACCGCGCGACGTACCGCGCGCTGATGTCGCCGGAGAATGGCTGGAGTACCGCGGCCGGCGCCCCCACGAGCAGACTCACGAGGAGCGCGCGCCGATGGAAAGCGTTCCGCGGCTCGCGGAGCAGCATGAACGCGTGGATCCCCGCCACGACCAGGCCTGTCGCCGCGTAGGCCGCGATCGTCATGTGCAGCGTCTCGGGAAATGCCGCCGGCGTCGCCATCGCCCGCAGCGGATGCACGTCCGTCAGGTGGCCATCGACCAGCCGGAATCCGGCCGGGGTGTTCATCCACGCGTTCGCGATCACGACGAACACGCCCGAGACCGCCCCGCTGACCGCGACGATCACGCCCGCCGCCAGATGTGCGCGCCGACTGACTCGCTCCCACCCGTACAGGTACACACCCAAGAAGATCGCCTCGGCGAAGAAGGCGAAGCCCTCCAGTGAAAACGGCATGCCGATGATTGCGCCCGCATACTGCATGAAGCGCGGCCAGAGGAGCCCCAGCTCGAAGGACAACACGGTCCCCGACACCGCGCCGACGGCGAACAGGATCGCCGTCCCCCTGGCCCATCGTTTCGCCAGCTCGAGGTAGTGCGCGTCGCCCGTGCGCAACCACCGAGTCTCCGCAATCACCATCAGGGCTGGCATGCCGATGCCCACCACCGCGAAGATGATGTGGAAGGCGAGCGACATTCCCATCTGGGAGCGCGCCGCGAGCAAGTCACTCATCGTCGGCTCCGGTGGTAGACGTGGGACCTCTCGTACCGCCGAGCCGCGCCGACGCCCCGGCGCGTGCAGCGCGCGCCCAGTTGCCCGCGCGCCGCGTGATCGGCACCCGGCTGCCGCTCAACGCGAAATTAATGCCGTCGCTTCGGACTGGCGTCGGGGCGCGATGCCGGCGATGCCGTCGATGCCGGCGATGCCGGGCCTGGCGCCAACGTCGTGATCGCGACCGCCGCCACGATCGCCGCCCCCGCCGCGGCCGTGCGAGCGCTCAACGGTTCGCCGGCCACCACCCAGCCGAGCAAGACCGCGACGACGGGGCACACGAAGGCGTAGGTCGCGGTCATCGCGGGCTGCACATTGCGAACCAGCCACATGTACGCCGTGAAGCCGATGAGCGACCCGAAGACGATCAGGTAGACCAGCGCGATCCATGAGACGGCGGATATGTGCGCTACGTCGAGCCGCCCGAATTCCCCGGTGACCGCCGCCGCGACGAGCAATGCCACGCCGCCCCAGATCATCTCGAGCCCGGTGGCGAGCGCCGGAGACGCGGGCAGCGGCGAGTACCGCGCGTACAGCGTCCCGGCCGCCCAGCAGCAGGACCCGAAGATGAGCACGGCCGCCGCGACCGGGCCCACGTGCTGCACGCCCGCGGCCTGGCGGGGATCGATCAGGATCGCGAGTCCCCCCATACCCAGGACGAGTCCGAAGACTACGCCCCACGAGGGGCGACGGCCGCGCATCCATTCGAAGATCGCCATCCACAACGGGGTGGTGAGCAACAACGCGGTCAGCCCCGTCGGCACTTGCTGCTCGGCCCAGATCACGCTCCCCGTGCCGCACGACAGCAGCAGCACCCCCGCCACGGCCGTCGTCCACATCTCGCGACCGCGCGGCCGCGCCGCGCCGCGGACCACCGCGATGCCGCTCAGCACCAGTCCTGCGACGATGAAGCGTGCGCCACCCATGAGGAACACCGGGATGGAGCGGATCGCGTAGTAGATGCCGAGGTACGTCGAGCCCCAGATGACGTAGACGACCGCGAACGCCAGCACGACCATCCGCCACGGGGGGCGCTGGGTCGGGTCGGCGCCGTACGCATGGCGGAGCGGCGGTTGGTCCGCACGCCTCGTCGGGCCAGCCGACACGCCGCCCGCCGGTGGACGGGTGGTGGTGCCAGGCACGGGAACCGGAGTCCGGGTCGGCGCTATGGACGCGAGCCGGCGCGCGCGCGGATCACCGGTCTCACTGCTCGGCCAGGAACGGGTACCGATGGTCGATCGCGGGGACAAACGTCTCCTTCACCGACCGCGCGCTCACCCAGCGGGTGAGATTGAGCTTGGAGCCCGCCTTGTCGTTCGTGCCCGACGCGCGCCCGCCGCCAAAGGGCTGCTGCCCCACGACCGCGCCCGTCGGCTTGTCATTGATGTAGAAGTTGCCGGCCGCATGGCGGAGCGCTGACGCGGCCTCGTCCACCGCGCTCCGCTCGCGCGCGAAGACCGCGCCTGTCAGTGCGTAGGGCGACGTGCGATCGATGACGCCCAGGATCTCCGTCCACCGCGCGTCGGGATACACGTACGCGGTGACGACCGGCCCGAAGATCTCTTCGCACATGAGCCGCGCCCCCGGATCGGTCGTCTGGACCAGTGTCGGCTCGATGAAGTAGCCGACCTCGCCGCGCGAGCCACCACCCTGGATGACGGTGGCGGACTTCTTCGCCTCGGTCTGGTAGCCGCTGATCTTGGTGAAGGCCCGTTCGTCGATCACCGCACCCATGAAATTGCGGAAGTCGGTGACATCGCCGACGCCGATCTCGCGCATCATCGCCACCGCGCGGTCGCGCGTCTCCGCCCAGAGCGACGTCGGGACGTAGACGCGGCTCGCCGCGGAGCATTTCTGCCCCTGGTATTCAAAGCCGCCGCGGACGATCGCGACGGCGAGCGCTTGCGGGTCGGCTGATGCGTGGGCGACGATGAAGTCCTTCCCCCCGGTCTCGCCGACGATCCGCGGGTACGACCGATAGCGCGACATGCTCGCGCCGATCGTCTGCCACATGCTGTTGAAGACGCCCGTGCTGCCGGTGAAGTGGACCCCCGCCAGATCGCGATGCGCGAGCGCGACGTCGGAGATGGCCGCGGCGTCGCCCGCCACGAGATTGATCACGCCGGGCGGGAGGCCGGCCGCCTCCAACACGCGCATGAGGTAATACGCGGAGAGCATCGCGCTCCCCGCCGGCTTCCAGACCACCGTGTTGCCCATGAGCGCCGGCGCGGTCGGCAGGTTGCCTGCGATCGACGTGAAGTTGAACGGCGTCACCGCATAGACGAACCCTTCGAGTGGCCGGTAGTCGAGCTGGTTCCAGGCCCCCGAGCCCGCGGGGCTGATCGGCTGTTCGCCGTGCAGCTCCTGCGCGTAGTGCGGGTTGAACCGCCAGAAATCGATGAGCTCGACCGCGGCATCGATCTCCGCCTGGTGCACAGTCTTCGACTGTCCCAGCATCGTCGCCGCGTTCACCGTGTCGCGATGCGTCGTGGCCAGCAGCTCCGCGGCTCGGAGAAACACGCCAGCCCGATCTTCCCACGACCACCGACTCCAATCGTGGTGCGCTTCGGTGGCCGCGTCGATCGCCTGCGCGACCTGGGCCGGCCCGGCGCGATGCCAGTCGGCGAGCACATGCCGGTGATCGTGTGGCATCACCACCTGTCGGACTGTCCCGGTGCGAATCTCTTCGCCACCGATGATGAGCGGAATGTCCACGCGCTCGGCCGCCATGGCGGCGAGGCGAGTCTTGATCGCGCGACGCTCCGCGGAGCCGGGCGCGTAGGACCGAACCGATTCGTTGATGGGCGTCGGGACGCGCCGTACGCCAGCGAATGTTGACATCGACAAAAGTTACCGGTCCGAGGCGGCCCTCCACAGCCCCCGGCTCGGGCGCGATCCCGTCCCACGAAATGCGCCAATCGCCAACCGCTAACTTTCCCAGCAATGCCACCCCTGCGGTACCGCTTCAGACCGGTCGGCGCCGGGCGCTCTCTCGCGCTCGCCCTGCTGGCCGCAGTGCTGGTGACGGCGTGCCAGCAGTCGCCAGTGGCCTGGAGCGGCGACCCGGCGCCGCTTGCCGGCGCCCTCACCGATGCGAACGTGCTCGCGCTGCGCGGCATGCCCGACGACGTCCGCGCGGTCGCGCACGCGGTGGCCGTACCGGAGCGCGGGCTGCCCGCGCTCGGGCCTGGGAGCTGCCTCGCGTCGATTCGGTGGGCGCGCGCGAGATCGGGGCCGGCGGTCGCCGCCGCGTGGTGGGGCGCGCGGGCGGACAGCAGCGTGGTGCTCTATCTCGCGCGCTCGCCCGACGATGGCGCGCACTGGGATAGCACGCTGACTGCGGACCAGCGCGACCGGGGCGTCCGGGGGTGCGCGCGACCGCCGCCCGCGGTCGCCGCCGACCCGGTGAGCGGCTATACGCACCTGGCGTATTTTCTCGAGCCGGCGTCCGGCGCGGGGGTGTTCTACGAGCACCTGATGGACCTTCCCGTCGCTGCCGCACCGGGGGCGGCGGCCACCGACATCGCGATGTTTCACGCCCCCGTCGCGATCGTCTACGGCGAGGTACCGGGGCGCGCGAGTGTCACCGGCCATGGTGATACCGTGGTCGTCGCCTATCAGGACCCGAATCGTGCCGCACCACAGATCGCGCTCGCGGTGTCCGTGACCGCGGGACACACCTTTGCGACGCGGGTGCCGGCATCAGGAGACAACGTGGAAGCGCGAGATCCGGCGATCGCCCTCGACGGCTCGACCGTCGCCATAGCCTGGCGGGAATCGGCCATTCGGTCGGACGGGGCCTCGGACACATCCGCCGTCGCCCGATCCGTGGTCCGCGTCGGGACGCTGCAATGATCCGACGGCCGATGCCCCGTGGCGCGATCTCCGCCCTCGACGACCGAGGCGGCGCATGAGGGCGCTCGTCGCAGACGATGACGAGGCCATGCGGCTGCTCGTCGAGGCGATCCTGACGGATGCCGGCCACGAGGTCATCACCGCCGCCGACGGCGCAGGGGCGTGGGCGCTGTACGAGCGCGAGCATCCGCCGCTCGTGCTCCTCGACTGGCAGATGCCGGGGTTGAGCGGCATCGAGGTCTGCGAGCGCATCCGCGCCAGCGAGGCCACGCGTGACGCCTACATCGTGATGGTGACCTCCCGGGGCGCGACGGCCGATCTGCTCCGTCTGCTCGACGCCGGTGCGGATGACTACGTCTCCAAGCCGCTCACGCCGGAAGCCTTGCGGACCCGCATGGTCATTGCCGAGCGCGCGATCGCGGTGGACCAGGCGCGCCGTGCCGCGGAAGAGGCACTGGCCCGCGCACAGTGGTACGCCGGTATCGGCGAGACCGTCGTCGCCGTGCAGCACGAGATCAACAACCCCCTGACCGCGCTCCTCGGCAATGTCGCACTCCTCACCGCCGGGCTGGCCACGCCCGCCGAGGAGCAGGAATGCATGGGTGTGATCGCGGAGCAGGCGTTGCGGATCGCCACCGTCGTGCGGCGCCTCGGATCGCTGCGCGAACCCCGGTCGGTCGAGTACGTGCGAGGATCGAAAATGTTGGACCTCAGCGGGAAAGACAGCGGGTAGCTGTTCGCCCCTCTCACCTTGCGCCCTGCTTGGTGAGGTGTACTTTGCACCCCGTCTGCCCCTCCGCGCGCGGGCGTGCGCGTGGGGCGGCACCGGACCCGCTTTCGTCTCACTTCCGAGGAGCGACACCCGATGGCCACAAAAAAGAAGAAGGCCGGTAAGAAGGCTACGAAACGTCCTGCCGCGAAGAGGGCAGCCAAGCGCCCCGCGAAGAAGAAAGCGGCATCGAAGCGCAAGCCGAACGCCGCATTCATGAAGCCGATGCACCCGACGCCGGCGCTCGCCGCGGTCGTGGGATCGTCACCGATGCCGCGCACCGAAGTCACCAAGAAGCTGTGGCACTACATCAAGCGCAAAGGGCTGCAGGATCAGAAAGAGCGCCGCATGATCAACGCTGATGACGCGCTCAAGGTGGTGTTCGGCGGCAAGACTCGCGTGTCGATGTTCGACATGACGAAGCTTGTCAACAAGCACCTCAAGGACGCGTAATCCCGTTTTTGCCGCGGACACGTTCCGGCGATTCTCGCCGGACGGTCAGACCGCGGCGGGCGGAACTAGGGTGGCGATGATGGCCGGCACGCCTCAGGGCAATCCACCCCGGGCGACCGGCACAGCGGGGTCCGGCGCACCAAGGAGCACGGCGGGCGGGAAGTCGGCGCCCGCCGTCGGCTCGCCGGACCGCCGCCCCTGGTGGGAATTCGGCAAGTCGATCCTCGGTGCGGTCGTCGTGTTTCTCTTCGTCCGTACGTTCCTCGTCGAAGCGTACCGGATTCCGTCTGGCAGCATGGAGCCGACGCTGCTCGTCGGCGATTGGCTGTTCGTCAACAATCTCGTGTACGGGCCGCACATCCCCCTGACCCACGCGAGCCTGCCGAGGTATGCCGCGCCCGCGCGACGCGACGTCGTCGTCTTCGTGTCGCCGCCCCAGATCGATGCGCCGGACGACCCGACGCCGATCCTCGTCAAGCGCCTGTGGGGCACACCCGGCGATACACTGTACATGCGCGACGGCGTGCTGCACATCAATGGCGAGGCGCTCCCTCAGGGGCCGGAATTCGCGAACAATGCCCGGCAGCCCGACCACCCCGATGCCCTCTTCGACTGGCAGCGGCGCTATGCGCTCACCGCATCGCGATTCGGGGCCGCACCACTGGAGCCGACGCTCGACAACTGGGGGCCGATCGTCGTTCCGCCGGAGCACTACTTCATGATGGGCGACAATCGGTACGACTCGAAGGACAGTCGCTACTGGGGATTCGTCCCCCGCGAGAATTTGCGCGGTCGGCCGCTCTTCGTGTATTACTCCTATGACCCGGAAGCGGGCCTCCCGTACTTCCGGGTGCTCACCGAGATCCGGTGGGGCCGCCTGGGGCACTGGATTCGCTGAGGTCCCGCTCTTGCACGAGCACGGCTCGCAGGTGTCCCCTTCCGAGGAGCCGATCCTATGGCTGTCCGCCTCCGCGAAATCCACCCCGCCGTGGTCCACGCCCCGATCGCGCTCCTGCCGCTCGCGATCGCGGCTGACGTACTCGGCCGCCTGACCCATCGCCGCTCGCTGCGCGAGGCAGGCCGCCATCTGATGCCGATCGCCGCTGCCAGCGCGGCGGCCGCCGCCCTCACCGGACTCGTGGCCCAACACGAGGTCCAGGCCGACGGTCCAGCCCGCGACATGCTGGTCACCCACCGGAACCTCAACCTCACCGTGGTCGGTCTCGCGACCGCCCTTGCGGCCTGGCGGTGGCGGAGTCGCAGGCCGTCGCCCGCGTACCTCGCGCTCGGGCTCGCTGGCGTGGGACTCGTCGGTTACTCGGCGTTTCTGGGGACGAAGATGGTGTATTCGCACGGCGTCGGCGTGGACGCCGCCGGGGGAATCCGCCCCACGGGCCGGTCGGGGCCCGAGCGCGGAAACGCGGCCGCAGTGCGCACCGCGGCGGGAGACATGCTGCGCGGCCTCACGCACGCGGCAGCCGACCGCGTACAACGCGTGACGCTCCATCGCGATGCCGTTCGCGCTCTCAACCCCGGCGCCGCGGAGCTCATGCACGGCCCCGTCGCTGCCCCAGCGACCGGCCGCTCCCGCGACTGACGGCGCGCCGGTCGCGCGTGGACCGCGCCCGTATCGCGCGCCCGTATCGCGCGCCGTGAACCACACTACGCCCGCCCCGGGTCGCGTCGAGGCGCCGGGGTCAGTACCTTAGGCACCACATGCCCGGCTTCTTCCCGCGAAATACGATCGCATGGAAGGTCGAAGAGCCGCCAGCGTTTCGGGCACTGACGCTGTCGGTCGTGGAAATCGGGCTCTTGACCGGGGTGATTTATCGCCTCGCCCGGGCGCTCTTATTGGCCCACGTGCCGGGCGGGAATCTCCTGTTCCTGGGTGGCATCTACGTCGCGCTCGCGGTACTCCTCTGCGGGGCGGCAGCAGCGCATCTCGGCAATTATCCCATCAGTCACTGGGTATGGCGCGTCCCACTGTTCGCGGTACTGGAGGTGTGTGGGGAGATGGCCACCAGCGTCGTGCTCGTCGCCGTCCATCGCGAACGCAATGGCACGGCGCGCGCCGATTGGGACGATTGGCCGTCGTTGGCGCTCCATGCGCTGGCGCTGCGGACACTCACGCTCTGTCTCTTCGCCCTCGTCCTGGCGGGCGTCGTCCAAGTCGTGCGCGGCGCGCTCCTACGACGAACGAACCGGGGCTCGACCGTGGAAGCCGTTCGTGAGGGCCGAACAGGCGAGTAAGAGCGGCCATGTCACCGCGCCGCCGTCGTGAATCAGCCCGCGTCGCCGGCCACCGCAGCGCGAAGCCCGTTGAGACGCGCACGCGTGCGCGTCCCCGCCAGCTCATCCAACCTCGGCGCCGGATTCGACAGCCTGGGGGTGGCGCTCGGGCGCTATCTCACCGCCGAATACATGCCGCAGGACGCGCGCACGCCGGGCCTCCGCGTCGAACGACGCGGGACGCTCCGCGCACTCGATGACCGACCGAACGACCGCGATCTCATCGTCCGCGCCTTTCACCGCTTTCTCGAGGCCCTCGGCGCCACCGCATCCAGCGGCATGCTGACGCTCGACTCGGAGATCCCGATCGCGCGCGGGCTCGGCTCGTCGGCCGCGGCCGTCGTCGCCGGCATCGCGCTCGCCGCCGCGGCCGCGGAGGTGCCACTCGATGTCGCCCACGCGCTGCACGTGGCGCGGGAATTCGAAGACCATCTCGACAACGTCGCCTCGTCGCTCCTCGGGGGATTGGTGGCCGTCGCGACCGGCGAGGATGGCGAGCCGCACGCGTTCCGCCTCCCACTGTCCGACCGCGTCGGCTTTGCCTTCGCCGCGCCGGGCGTCGAGCTCGAGACCCGACGGGCGCGGGCCGCGCTGCCGCGTACCGTCACCCACGCCGACGCGGTGCACAACGTCGGCGCGATGGCCGCGCTCACCCGCGCGCTCGCCATCGGCGACGCCGATCTGATGCGACTCGGCCTGTCGGACCGGTTGCACGTGCGCTACCGCGTGCCACTCATTCCCGGCGCCGACGAAGCGATGCGGGCCGCGCGCGCGGCCGGGGCGTGGGGCGCCACCGTCTCCGGTGCCGGCTCGGGGCTGCTCGCGTTCGCCGCGCCGGACCGCGCGTTCGACGTGGCCGACGCGATGGCGAATGCATTTCGTACAGCGAGTGGCGCCGGCGTCGTCTTCTTCGCAGTCGAACCGGATGCGCGGGGAGTCACGGTTGACTGATCCACAGGCGCACGCCGCCCACCGTGGCATCACCGTCAATGCACGGGGCGTCCTGGCGCGGTACGCGAGCTTTCTTCCGGTCACCAGTGCTACGCCGCCCCTGTCCCTACAGGAGGGCGACACACCATTGATCTCGACGCCTCGACTCGCGGCGTGGGTCGGTGTGTCGGAGTTGTTCGTGAAGTTCGAAGGCATGAATCCCACCGGGTCGTTCAAGGACCGCGGCATGGTGGTCGCGGTCGCCAAAGCCGTCGAGAGCGGCGCCCGCACGATCATGTGCGCGTCCACCGGCAACACAGCCGCCAGCGCGGCGGCATACGCCGCCCGGGCCGGCATCACCGCCGTGGTGCTGCTGCCCCGCGGCAAGGTCGCCGGCGCCAAGGTGTCGCAGGCGCTCGCGTACGGCGCGCGCGCGATCGCCCTCGACACGGGATTCGATGCCGCGCTCGACGTGGCGCGTGGACTGACTGCCCGCTACGCGGTGGAGCTGGTCAACTCCGTCAATCCCCACCGTATCGCCGGTCAGGCGACGGCGGCCTACGAGATCTGCGACGTCCTGGGCCACGCACCCGATGTACTTGCGCTGCCGGTCGGAAATGGCGGCAATATCTCCGCCTACTGGGCGGGTTTTCGTCGCTATCGCGACGCAGGATATACCGCGTCGCTCCCGATCATCATCGGCGGCCAGGCCGCCGGTGCCGCCCCGCTCGTCCTCGGTCACCCGGTTGACGCGCCCGACACCATCGCCAGCGCGATCCGCATCGGCCGGCCCGCGAGTTGGGATTCGGCCGTGGCCGCGGCCGGCGAATCACACGGGGAGTTCCGAGCGGTGACCGACGCCGAGATTCTCGAGGCTTATCGCGAGCTGTCCCGCCGTGAAGGCATCTTCTGCGAGCCGTCGTCTGCCGCTGGCGTCGCCGCCCTCCGCGCCAGCGTGGCGGCGGGGCGCACGCCGGGCGACGCTGAGTGCGTCTGCATCTGCACCGGCCACGGCCTCAAGGACGCCCAATTCGCCCCCGCGCTCGACGACCACGCCGCGCCCCTGCCCGCGACCGTCGAGGCCGTGGCGGCGGCCCTCAGTCTGCCCCCGCGGCAGTGGTAGGGGCTGTTGCAGCGGTTGTGGCAGGGGCCGGTCGTGACGGGCCCCCTCTCGCTCCCGCCCCGATGTACGGTCCGGCCACTGATGGAGCGATGTGCAAGCGCCGGCCCCGGAACCTCACTGCGTCCCCCGGGATATGTTTGTGACATGACTTGGCTCTCACTGGAGTAAAGCGACCATCATGTATGACGAACGGTTCGTGGCGCCCATGCGCCAAGAGTTGACCCGGCTCGGGGTGCAGGAGCTGCGCACCACAACGGCTGTCGATGACGCGATCAAAGGCACGCCGGGTACGACGCTCGTCGTCGTCAATTCGGTCTGCGGTTGTGCGGCCCGCAACGCGCGGCCCGCGGTCGCCGAGGCGCTGACCCACGCGGTGCGCCCGGATCACCTGACGACGGTGTTCGCCGGGCAGGACACCGACGCGACGCAAAAAGCCCGCAGCTATTTCACCGGCTATGCGCCGTCGTCGCCACAGATCGCGCTCATGCGCGATGGCCAGATCGTGTTCATGATCGAGCGATACCAGATCGAGGGCCGCGACGCCGCCGCGATTGCGCGTGACCTCACCGACGCGTTCGACCGGTTCTGTCAGCCGGCGGGCGCGCCTGCGGGGCATACGACCGCCTGACCGCGGCCCCGCGAACCGCGGCGGGGCGGGGGTGGACGCGTGCGCGTCTTAGTCGTCGAGGATGATTGTGATCTCGCCGGAATCCTGGCTCAGGGTTTCGGCGAGCATCACATCGAGACCGTGGTGGCGGGCACGGTCGCCCACGCCCGCGAGCGCGCGGCACTCGGCACGTACGACGTCATCGTGCTCGATGTGCTGCTCCCCGACGGCAACGGGTTCGACCTGTGCGCGGCGATCCGGGCCCGGCGCATCACGACGCCGATCCTCATGCTCACGGCCCGCGATGCGGTGGACGACCGTGTCCGCGGATTGGAGGCGGGTGCCGACGACTATTTGACGAAGCCGTTCGCCTTCCGCGAGCTGCTCGCGCGCATTCGAGCCCTCGGCCGGCGCGGTCCCGCGATTGCCCCCGCGCGGCTCCGGGTCGCGAATCTCGATATCGATCTCACGTCGCGCCGCGTCGCGCGCTCCGGGCAGTCGATCACGCTCACCGCGCGCGAGTTCGCGTTGCTCGAGTTCTTCGCCCGACACGAAGGCGCCGTGGTCGATCGGGCCGCGATTGCCGCGCACGTGTGGGACGACAACCACGACCCGTTTACGAACGTGCTGGAAGTCCTCGTCCGTCGCTTGCGTCGAAAGATCGATGACGAATTCGAGCCCAAGTTGATCCACACGATCCGTGGCGCGGGATATCGCTTTGGACTCTGAGAGACCGTTGACCGCGCGTGCCCTGCGTCGGCTCCGGTTGCAGCTGACGGCATGGTACGTCGGCACGTTCGCGCTCATCCTGGCCGTCCTTGGCGTCGCGCTCTTCGCGGTCATCGCCCGCCAATTGACGAGAGACCTCGATGCGTCGCTGCACGCCGCGACTCGGGCCGTCGCCCAAGCCGCGCAGATCCGCGAGGTCGAAGCCGTGTCGGCGACCGGCGGCGTCGTCGATGCCGTCGAAGAGCTCACGATCCCGGGACGCGAGCTCTACCTATTCGACTCCACGGGTGGGCCGATGACCCCGACGAGGGCCGCCGCCCCCATCGTCGAGGCCGCGCAGCGTGCCGCCACCACCGGTGTGGCCGACCAGCACTTCAAACGTCAGACCGCGGTCCCCGGCGACCGCACGCTGCAGGTCCACGCCGAGCGCTTCACGCTCCGCAGCGGCAAGCGATACGTGGCCGCCGCCGTGGCCGACCGGGTGGAGCTCGAAGATCGCTACGCGGCGCTCATTGGGGCGCTCGCGGGGGCTGCGGTCGCCGCGTTGCTGCTCGTCGCGGCGGGCGGGTGGTTCCTGGCGGGAAAGGCGACCGCTCCCGTCGAGCGCGCGCTCGCCCACATGCGCCGGTTCATGGCCGATGCCGCCCATGAGCTTCGGACCCCAGTGGCGGTACTTCGGAGCCGCGCGGAGGTGGCGTTGCAGCGCGAACGCCAGCCTGCGGACTATGTGGCCGCGCTCACGGCGGTCGGCGCCGAATCCGAGCGCCTGGGCGGTATCGTCGATGACCTGCTGATACTGGCCCGGGCCGATGCGGGCGAGCGGCCGGTCGTACGCCGGCGGTTGTTTCTCGACGATGTCGTGCTCGAAGCGGTTGACGGCGTCCGAGTCCTGGCCGAGCGACGCGGGGTCGAGTTGGCGGTCTCCGAGTTCGAGGAGGCGGCCGTCGATGGCGATCCCCAACTGCTCCATCAGCTGGTCGTGATCGCGCTCGACAACGCGATCAAGTTCACCCCGCCTGGTGGCCGCGTCTCGCTGCGCGTGCGGGCCGACGGTGGACGCGCAGTCGTCACGGTCGATGACACAGGCGTCGGCATCGCCGCCTCGGAAGTCCCCTTCATCTTCGACCGGTTCTACCGCGGCGGCGATGCGCGCTCGCGCGGCGACGGCGCTGGGCTCGGCTTGTCCATCGCGCGCTGGATCGCCGACGCCCACCGCGCGACGATCGATGTGACATCGACGCCCGGCGCGGGCTCCCGCATGACAATCCGGTTCCCGGCGGCCAGTCCTCAGTAGTCAACGTATGTTGTGCATTGCCGCCAGGGTGGTCGCGGCGCCCCGGACCACACCCAGTCGTCAACTATCGGTTACTGACCGCCGGTCGCCGGTGTCGCCGGTGTCACCGTGTCCGCTCGACCACCAACAGCGTAAAGCTTCCCGGGATCGGCTTGGGGCGCTCGTTGCCGACCGCGGGCTCAAATTTCGCCGTCACGAGGTAGATCGTGTGCGTGTCGGGATCCAGCGCCATCGTCCGGGCACCGACGACGGTTTGCACGGTACCCACTTCGGTGAACTTGTCTGGTGCATCTTCGTGCACCACCGTGAGTGTGCCATCGCCGTTGGAGCTGAACGCCATGCCCGTGCCGGCGTCGAAGCGATTGGCATCGACCCGCCCACCGATGGGGACCGTGGCGATGACCTTGCCCGCGTCGCCGTCCGAGATCGCCATGAGCTTGTTGTGGCATCCGCTGAAGAGCCGGTGATGCTGTGCGTCGATCGCCAGGCCTGACGGGCTTTCGCACGGCGCCAGTGGCCACTGCCGGACGACCTTGAGCGTCGCCAGGTCGATGGCGACGAGTAGGCTCTTGTCCTCGATGTTGGCGAATACCGTTCCGCGTCCGTCCGAGACCCCGAACTCTGGTTTGCCCGGCAGCGTCACGGTGCCAACGACACGCCCCGTCGCGCCATCGACCACCGTTGCGGTGCCCGCGTCGCCATTCAAGCTGACGGCGTAGTGGGTCTTGGGGTCGTACAGCATCGCATCGTCGTCAGGGTCGGCCTTCGCGGTGCCCAGCGGCTGCAGGGTCTTGAGGTCGAAGATGTGAATCGCCGAATCGCCGGCCGCCGAGATGAACCCGCGCCCGAGATCGGGTGCCAACGCCACGCCATGCACGTGAGGCGTGCCCGGGATATCGCCGAGCAAAGCGCCGGTCTTGGGATCGACAACGATCACGTGCGTCCCGTGCGTGATGAACAAGCGGTGTCCGACCTTGTCGAACTCGAGGTAATCCCAGCCCCCGTCACCGGGCAGCGGATACTGCTTGGTCAGGGCGTATCCTGGCGTCTGCGCGCCGCCGACCGCGCTGACGACGGCAGACACCATCACGGACACCACGAATAGCGCGGCCGCGTCTCGTAGCCGGCCAATGGAGCGATGAACGGTCATAGATCCTCAGTGCCGAGGTGGCGTGATGATACGTCCGGCGCACGGTGCCGGGCCGTCGATGCTCACCGAACGTAGTCGTCGAATCTGACCGTACGATTACAAACCATGACCGGTGTCGTTCGATGCCGAATCGTGACATGTGGGCGCGCCCGTCGCCGCGCGTCGCGGGGGCCCTCATCACCGGACCGCTCTCTCGACGCCAGTCGTCGCGCAACTGTAATCGTGCCGACAGCTTCCCGTGCTAGCCTTGCCATGATGCGTGTCGGAGCCCATCGGTTCCACTCATTGTGGCGAACCGCGATCGCGTCGGTCGCGTCGGTCGCGATGGTGACAGCCGTCGATGCCGGGAGCGCGCAGTCGCCGCCGCCGGCCGATCGGCCGGGGCTTGCGCCGCTCACCCGGGCGGCCGCGATCGACGCCGCGCTGCGCCGCGGGCCGCGGGGCGCCTTCGCCCGGGTGGATACGGTCGTCGCACGAGCCGCGCTGACGGCGGCCCGCGGGTATCCCAACCCCGTCGCCGATCTCACCTACACGCGCGCCGTGCCCTACTACCACGGAGTCCTGAGCGTGCCGATCGACTATCCGTGGGTGCGCGGACCCCGCGTCCGTGCAGCAGAGCTCGGGCTACGATCGGCTGGCTACCGCTACGCGTTCGAGCGCGCGAGCGTGCGGTTCGAGGTGGACTCGACGTATACCCGCGCGCTGGCAGCGGCCGAGCGTGCGGGGCTGTCGCACCGGAACGCGGTCGATGCCGACAGCCTGCGACGACTCGCGATCGTCCGCCGCGAGGTCGGCGATGCGAGCGACCTCGATGTGGATCTGGCGACCGTCAACGCGGGCCAGGTGGCCAACGTATCGGCCGCCGACTCGCTCGCCGCAGTCACGTCCCTCCTCGACCTGCAGTCGCTGCTCGGACTCCCATCCGACCAGCCCACGGTCACGCTCGTCGACTCATTGACCGTTCCCGACGTCGGGGGCGTGGCCGCGGCGTCTGCTGCAGGCGCTGCCGCACCAACGGCTGGCGATCAGGCCACGGGCGGCCGCGCGGTCGGTGGCTCCACTGCACCGTCCGCTGATGCCGCCGGCGACGCCCGAGCGGAGCCGCTGCCCGTCGCGGCCGCCGCAGCGACACTGCAGTCGGAGGAGGCCGCGCTCGCGGTGGCGCGGCGTGGAGTACTCGCCCAGCCGTCGATCCAGGCGGGCCTCGAGGGCGGCGACCCGTCGCAGCCCTATCTGTTGCCCACGGTCGGGGTGTCGCTTCCCGTTCCGTTGTTCAACCGCGACCACGGTGAAATCGCGCTCGCGACCGCGAGCCGCGATCGTGCCCGGCTCGAGCTCGATGTCGTCCGACGGGAAACGGCCGCCGCCGTCGCCCGGGCGGCGCGCGAGTTCCGCGTCGCGATGATGCGCGTGCAACGTGACAGCACGCTCCTGGATGCGGCGAGTCACGTCGCGGCCCGCTCACTCACCGCGTTCGCCGAGGGCGCGAGCGCGTTGACCAGTGTCATCGAAGCCCAGCGCAGCGCACGTGAGGCGCGCGGCCAGTACGTGGATGACCTCGCGGCCGCCAATACCGCTGCCGCGGCCGTCCAATTGGCCGCACTCACCGCGGAGTCCCAATGACCCGCTGGGTCACCGCGCGCGTGGGGCTGAGCCTGTTCGCACTCCTCGCCGGCTGCCGGGGACGCGGTGCCAAGGCCGCCGATGCCGCGACGCCCGCCACGCCGTCGGCCGCACTCCGCGAGGCGGACTCCGGTGCCGCGGACCCGGCGCCATCGGCCGACGATGCGGGTGCCGATGATGATGCCGCCGTCCCGCCCGTCGTCGGCGCCCACACGGCCGTGGCGACGCAACAGCCATTCACCGAGTCGTTGATCGCGATTGGCGTGGTGGCGCCCCGGCCCGGCCACTATGCGGAACTCGCGGCGCCCGCGCCGGCGCGGGTGGCGCGGATCTTCGTCGCGGCGGGCGATCGGGTGTCCGTCGGCACACCGCTGGTCGAGTTCGAGCGGGCCTCCTTCGACGCCGCCGCGGCGAGCGCGGATGCCGCGCTCACCGTGGCCCAGCATGCCGCCGACCGCGCGCAGCGGCTCGCCGCGGCCGGGATCGTGGCCCGTAAGGAGGTGGATCAGGCAGCCGCCGACTTGGCCATGGCGCAGAGTGCCGACGTCTCGGCCAAGCGCGCGCAGCAACTGGCGACCCTGCGTGCCCCGATCAGCGGCGTCGTGACGCACCTGTCCGCCGTGCTCGGCGCGACCGCCGACCCGAGCCAGGCGGTGGTGGGCGTCGCGGACCCCGCGGCGCTGGATCTCGTATTCAGCCTCTCGCCGGCCGAGGCGGCCCGCGTGCACCCTGGGGCTCCAGTGGCGCTCAGCAGCGGCCAGCTGGCCCAGGGCGACCCGCTGGGCCGCGCCGTGGTCACCACAATCGGCGCCGCGCTCGATACCGCCACCCGCACGGTAGCCGTGCGCGCTCGGCTCACCGTCCCGACTCGGACCCTCCGCATCGGGGAGACGGTGACGGGGCGCATCAACGTCGGTCTCCGCGAGCATGCCACGACGGTTCCCGTGCAGGCGCTGGTGCCGGACGGCGACGGACTCAAGGTGTTCGTCGTGGGCGCGGATGGCGTGGCCCACGCCCGAGCAGTCGTCGTCGGCGGGCGGACCGAGACGACGGCGGAGATCACGGACGGCGTGCGCCCGGGCGAGACCGTGGTGACCGACGGGGCGTATGGGGTCGAGGACCGCGCGAAGGTCGTACCCGTCCGCTGATGTTGTTCGACCTCCTGAGCGCACACCGCCGAGTCGTCTATCTGGTCATCACGTTGGTCAGTGCCGCCGGGGTCTGGGTCGGTTTGCATCTGCCGTCGGCGATCTATCCCGAACTGACGTTCCCGCGCATCACGATCGTCGCCCGTGGGTCGTCCCTCGGCGCGCGGCAGGTCGTCTTCGACGTCACGCGACCGATCGAAGAGGCGGTCAGTGTCGTGCCCGGCGTGACACGCGTCCACTCGCGGTCCATCCGTGGGGCCAGCGAGATCACCGTTACGTTCGGGCCGCGCACCGACATGCTGTACGCGCTGCAACTCGTCCAGGCGCGCATCAACGACGTGCGCGGCGACCTCCCGCCAGGACTCGACCTGCAAGTCGAGCGGCTGACGCCGTCGATCTTTCCCGTCCTGTCGTACAATCTCGAAGGCGGCGATGCGGCCACCCTCTTCGACATCGCCCGCTACCAGATCCGGCCGGTGCTCTCCCGGTTGCCGGGTATCGGCCGCGTGGACGTGGAAGGAACCGACGTCCGCGAGATCGAAGTCGTCTGCGATCCCGCCCGCTTAGCCGCGCAGGGCGTGTCGTACGACGACGTCGCGACCGCCATTCGCCAGGCCACCTCGGTCGATGCGGTCGGGCGCCTGGCGCAGGACTACAAGCAGATGCTGATCGTGACCGACCAGGAAGCCCACACGCCGGAGGACATCGGCAGCATCGTAGTGACGACCGCGATCGGGCCCGGCGTGCGGGTGCGCGACTTGGGGACGGTGAGCGTGGGGACCGAGGACCATACGCATATCGTGGCCGGTGACGGTCGCGCGGCGGCGCAGATCAACATTACCCGTCAGCTCGGCGGCAGCACGGTGGCGCTCGCGGACAGCGCCGCGGGCGTGATGCGCGCCATCGCGCCGACGCTGCCGCCAGGTGTGCACCTCGAGCTGGTGTACGACCAAGCGGCCCTCGTCCGTGACGCGGTCGCCTCGGTGCGCGATGCGATGCTCATCGGTGCGCTGCTCGCGGCGGCGGTGCTGCTCGTGTTCCTGCGGCAGGGTGCCATCACGGCAGTCAGTGCGGCCGCCATCCCGCTGACGCTCGCGGTCACGGTATTCCTCATGGGACTCGTCGGCCAGACCTTCAATCTCATGACCCTCGGCGCGATGGCCATCGCCATCGGACTGGTGATCGACGATGCGGTGGTGGTCACGGAGAACATCGCGCGCCATCTCACGCTGACGGCCGAGCGCCACCTCGCCATCCGCGATGCGGTCCAAGAGCTCATCTGGCCCGTCACGTCCTCGACCATCACGACCGTCGTCGTATTTCTTCCGCTTGGACTACTCCAGGGCGTGGTGGGCCAGTTCTTCGTCGCCCTGTCGGTGACACTCACGATCGCCGTGCTCGTCTCGCTGGTGCTCGCCTTGACGGTCATCCCGCTACTTGCGGAGCGATTCGTCTCGGTGGTCGGACCCGATTCGGCAGGGAATCCCAACGTCGTCGTGGCTGGTGCCACCGCTGGTCCGGCGGCCGGCACCGTGCCCGGCGCCGCACCCGCGGGTGACCGCGTGGCAGGTGCGGGCAACCGGAGTCGTGGCGTGTTCGCGCGGAGCGCTCGAGCGCTGGATGCCCTCGCGGGGGGTTATGACCGCGCACTCCTGCGCGTCCTGCACCGTCCGTGGCGGGTCGTGGGGGTGGCCGTCGCGCTCATGCTTGCGGGAGCCGCCGCGGTCCGGTTCGTGGGCACCGGCTTTCTCCCCGAGATGGACGAGGGCGCGTTCGTGCTCGATTACGTGAGCCCGGGCGGTACCGCGCTGGCCGAGACCGATCGACAGGTGCGGGTGATGGAGCGGATCCTCGCTCGGACCCCGGAGATCGTCAGTACATCGCGCCGCACCGGCGCCGAGCTGGGGCTGTTCGCGACCCAACAGAACGTCGGGGACATCGTCGCGCGATTGGCGCCGCTGCGCGACCGGAGCCGTCGGGTCGATGGCGTCATCGCTGACGTCCGCACGCAGATCGAGCGAGCCGTCCCGCGCCTTCACATCGAGTTCGTTCAAATCCTGTCCGATGTCATCAACGACATGGCCGGTGCCTCCCGGCCCGTCGAGATCAAATTGTTCGGGGAGCAGCTCGATCAGCTGGAACGCTACGCCACGCTGTTGGCGCCCGATCTCCGGCACATCGCAGGGCTCGCCGATCTGTATCCGGGGGTGAGCGAGCCATCGGCGGAGCTGCTCCTCCACATCGATGCGGCGGAAGCCGCGCGCATCGGCATGACGCCGCAGCAGGTCGGGGCCGATGTCAGCGGCTCGATACTGGGCGTCGCGGCCGGCGAGATCCGACGCGACGACCGGTCGATCGGCGTGCGTGTCCGGGCGCCGGACTCGGTGCGCTTCGACCCATTGCGGCTGGAGTCGCTCCCCATCATGGGCCAAGGGCGTCGCGCCACACCACTCGCCGCGCTCGCGACCGTCCGAGCCGTGGACTCGCGAGCGGAGCTGACGCGCGAGAACCAACAGCAGATGATCGCCATGACGGCCGACGTGGATCAACGACCCTTGGGCGACGTGATGCGCGATGTGATCCACGTGCTCGACGCGCATCCTGCGCCGCCGGGAGTCCGCGTCGAGATCGGGGGGCAGTACGCGGGTCAGCAGGCGGCGTTTCGCACACTGCTGATCGTGCTCGCGTTGGCCGCCGTGAGTGTGGTGATCGTCATGGTCGTGCAGTTCGAATCGTTCGTCGAACCGCTCGTCGTCGTACTGGTCGCGCCCGTGTCCTTCGTGGGCGCCATCGTGCTGTTACTGATCACGGGGACGCCGCTCAACGTCTCGTCGTTCATGGGCCTGATCCTGCTGGTTGGGCTCATCGTGAAGAATGGGATCATCTTGCTCGATTTTACGCGACTCCGCATGCGGGCGGCCAATGTGCCGCTCGAAACCGCCCTTCGAGACGCGGCGCGCACGCGGTTGCGACCGATCCTGATGACGACCCTCTGCACGCTGTTTGGATTGCTGCCCCTGGCGCTCGGGCTCGGGGCGGGGAGTGAGTTGCAGCGGCCCCTCGCCCTCGCCGTCATCGGCGGCCTCGCGCTCTCGACGCCGATCACGCTCTTCGTCGTGCCGACACTCGTCCTCGCCCTTCACGGCGGGCGCCCACACTCGGTACCGAAGCTCGTGGTGACGACCTAGGGCGCGGGGGGCGTCCCGGTCGGACGCCTCCTTAGGCTGCGCGCTCGGCGGGCACGCGTAACACTCGGGTAACGTGGGCCTGGTGGTGACACATTGTGTCGAGTCGCATCCCATTTTGGTGCCCATGCATCGCGACATGAGTCGGCGGGAGTTGCTGCGCGCCGCCACGCGGGCCGCGGGCGGCGTCACGTTTCTGGCCCTCGTGCCCACCGGCTGGCGGCGCTTCCCCTTTGCGCTGCCCGCGTCACCGCCCGGGGCCCCGCGACGGCGCGATCGCCCTCTCCTGTTCACCGCCCTCCCATACATCCAGCCGGGACCCGCGGGGACGCTGGTGCCCGAGCAGGAATCCGTCGTCGTCGCGTGGCAGACGGAGGACCGGTCCGCGGACTTCACGGTCGAGTATGGCGCGACGACCGCGTACGGGCAGCACACCGCCGTCACCGTGGCGACCCGCGACGGTGGCTCGGGCCTCGGGGGCGGGGGCCGGCGCAACTATGCGGCGACCATTCCAGCGCTCGCGCTCGGGACGAGATACCACTACCGAGTGCGCGAATCGGAACGCTCGATCGTCGAGGGATACCTGACGACGCGCAAGCCCCGCGGCGCGGCGATTCGCTTCGTCGCCTTCGGAGACAATGCGTACGGCTCGGCCGGCCAACGGGCGATCGCGTGGTACGCGCACCAGGTGCGCCCGGACTTCGTCATGAATACCGGTGACAACGTGTACGAAGGGGGACTGGACACCGAGTACGCCCGGTACTTCTTCCCGATCTACAACGCGGACCTGGGCGGCCCGCGGACGGGCGCGCCGCTGCTGCGGTCCGTGCCGTTCTATACGGTGCTTGGCAACCATGACATCCACACCCAGGATGCCAACGGCCAACCGGCCGCCAATTTCGACCGGTCCCCCGACGCCCTCGCCTACTACACCAGCCTGTACCTGCCACTCACCGGACCGGAGACCCCGCCCCAGGCCACGCCGGTGATCGCCACCGGGGACGGCGCGACCGCGTTCGCGCACTTTCGCGACTGTGCGGGGCCCCGGTTCCCACGCATGGGCAACTACTCGTTCGACTACGGTGACGCCCACTTTCTCTGCCTCGACTCCAACGTGTATGTCGATCCCACCGACGCCGGGTGGCACGACTACATCGCGCGCGACCTCGCGGGCACCGATGCCCGCTGGAAAATCGTCGTGTATCACCATCCGGCGTTCAATGCCGGGGACAACCACTACAAGCATCAGCAGATGCGAGTGCTGACGCCGCTGTTCGAGCAGCATGGCGTGGACCTCGTACTGTCTGGCCACGAGCACATCTACCAACGCACACGACCCCTGCGGTTCGCACCGACGGGCCCTGGCCGGGCGGCCGCGCGCGGGTCGGGGGATCGACGGGTGCCGGGCGCATTTACGGTGGACCAGGCGTTCGACGGGCGTACGACGACCGCACCGCACGGCATCATCTACGTGACGACGGGTGCAGGCGGCAAAGAGTTGTACGATCCCGGGTTTACGAATGATCCGGCGCGCTGGCTGCACGACGACGATGGTCGCGTCGCGTATGTCGCCCGCATGGTGACCGATCGTCACTCGTTCACGGTCATCGAACTGGATACCGCCGGGCTGCATCTACGCCAGATCGACGAGAGCGGGCATGAGGTCGATCGCATCCACGTGACCAAGGCGATACCGGACTGACGACGGGCCGGGTCTGGGCGCGCGAGCACGTCCAGCCGACGCGCGTGGCGAGCGGCTGGCGAGACCGCTGGACGTCCCCTCCGTAGCGTGCAGGCGGGCGAGGCCTTAACGTCGAACGATGGCGCTGCCGCTCGAGTCTCACTCGCCCGTCATCGACGACCGACCCCCGCCCGTGCGGTCGAGGGCGGCGTTTCGACTCGTCACAGTCTCGACGATCCTGGCGTTCGCTCGCGCGAGGCTCGCGGGGGCGTGCGTCATCGCGCTCATGGTCGTCGCAGCGCACGCGGCGACCGCGCAGGTCGCGCTGATGCCCGCATCCGGCGAATGGGTGGCGTACGGACACGACGCGTTTGGCAGCCGTTTCTCGCCGCTCGCGCAGATCACCCGCGCCAACGTCGGGACCCTCGCCGTCGCGTGGACCTACCGGACGGGCGAGGCCGACACCCAGACGCGGCAACCGGCCAAGTTCGAGGCGACGCCGCTCATGGTGGACGGGACGCTGTATCTGTCCACGCCCTTCGGGCGCGTGGTCGCGCTCGATCCGGAGACGGGTGCGGCGCGGTGGACCTTCGACGGCCACGCCGATCACGGCGGCAACTGGGGCGACTTCGCCAACCGGGGCGTCTCGACGTGGCTCGATCCGCGCGCCCCGCGTGGCGCTCCCTGCCGCCGCCGCATCTACCTCGGCACGATCGACGCCCGCATCATCGCGCTCGACGCCAAGTCGGGGGCTGTCTGTCGTGGATTCGGCGACAGCGGCACGGTGACCATGCGGCGTGGGCTGCACAACGCGCCGTTCTACGCCGAAGAGTACGAGCTGACCTCGCCGCCCGCGGTGATCAACGGGGTGATCGTCGTCGGATCAGGAGTCGCAGACAACAATCGCACGAACGCCGCCAGCGGCGAAGTCCGCGCCTACGACGCGCGTACGGGCGCGCAACGCTGGAGCTGGGATCCCGTTCCCCGTGACTCGACCGACCCCGCGTGGCACACGTGGCGCGGCGCGATGGCGCATACGACCGGTGCGGGGAACGCGTGGTCGGTCATCGCCGCCGACTCGGCGCGCGATCTCGTCTTCGTGCCCACCGGCAGCGCAAGTCCCGACTACTACGGCGGCGAACGCACCGGCGACAACCGCTACGCCAACTGCATCGTCGCGATCCGCGTATCGACGGGGAAAGTCGTCTGGTCGTTTCAGACCGTCCATCACGACTTGTGGGACTACGACAACGCCTCGCCGCCGGGGCTGGTGACGATCACCCACGACGGCAGGCGTGTCGATGCGGTGCTCCAGGCGACGAAGACGGGTCAGTTGTTCGTGCTCGATCGCGACACGGGGACGCCGATCTTCCCCGTCGAGGAGCGCCCCGTCCCCGCCAGTCCGCTGTCCAGCGAGCACGCGTCGCCGACGCAGCCGTTCAACACGGTCATCCCCCCGCTCAGCCCGCAGAGCCTTTCGATGGACGAGGTGTGGGGTCCGACGCCCGAGATCCGTGATGCGTGCCGCGGCATCGTCCGCGCATTGCGCAATGACGGCGTGTTCACGCCGCCAAGCCTCGAGGGGACGCTCGCCCGTCCGTCGAACGTGGGCGGTGCGCACTGGGGCGGCGTCGCATTCGACCCGGCGCGGGAGATCGCGGTCGTACCGGTCAACACCATCGCGGCACGCGTGCAGCTGATTCCACTCGATCAGTTCGATACCAGCGAGGCGACGGCGAACGCATCGCGCCTCGGCGATCAGTACACCCGAATGCACGGCACCCCGTACGTGATGCGGCGCAACATGATCACCACTCCGCACGGTCTACCCTGCACGCCACCGCCCTGGGGCTCGCTCGTCGCGATCGATCTCAAGACCGGCGCACGGGCGTGGGACGTGCCGCTTGGCGATCTCGCGAGCCTTCACCCGGAATTGCGCGCGGTGTCTACCACGCCGCTCGGGACGCCCAATCTCGGTGGGCCGATCGTGACCGCCGGCGGACTCGTCTTCATCGGCGCCACGTTCGATCACGTCCTGCGCGCGTTCGACGTCGAGACCGGGCACGAGCTCTGGACGGGCCCAATCCCCGGCGGCGCCCGCGCGACGCCGATGACGTATCAGGTCGCACCGGGCGGACGGCAGTTCGTCGTCATTGCCGTCGGTGGCGGCGACGAATGGGGCACGGGCGACTCCGTCGTCGCCTTCGCGCTGCCGAGATAGGGACGTGGATCGTGGTTGGCCACGAGCACACGTGCGAAGGCGGTCGCGGTCCGTCAGGCTCTTATCCAACCACTAACCGCTCACCACCGCCCTATCGCGCTTCCCTCACCCACCGCACCAACTCCCGCAGGCTGGGGCGCTTGCCATACAGGAGGAGCCCCACGCGATACAGCCGCGCTGCGAGCCAGACCGAGAGGCCGCAGCCGACGGCGACGCCGAACAGGCTGGATGACACCTCGTACCACGAGACCTGGGTCACGCTCATTCGCACGGGCATGATGATCGGCGCGGTGAACGGAAACCACGACGCCGCTCGGGCCAGTGTGCCATTCGGCTCGATGAGCGTGGGGACCACGAGGACGACCGCGAGGACCACGAGCATCGTCACAGGCAGCGCGGCCTGCGTGGCGTCTTCCTGGTTGGTCACGATGGCGCCCATCCCGGCGAAGAGGGCGGCGTAGCAGAGAAAGCCCAGCACCCAGAACAGCACCAACGCCAGCACCGAGGCTGCGCCGATCGTCGGGAAGGGGATCGCCGGGATGTCGAGATGGAAGAGATGGAGGAGAGATCCCCGCGTCTTGTAGACGATCGTGGACATCACCACCCACAGCAGGACCTGCGTCATCGCCACGCTGCTGACGCCGAAGACCTTGCCCGCCAGCAGCGTGTCGGGCGAGACGCTGGCGACCACCACTTCGGCGACCCGAGAGGACTTCTCGTCCACCACGGCGCGGAGAATCACATTCCCGTACAAGACGATCATCGTGTACAGGGTGAAGGCCACGAGGTACGCGAAGAGCGTACTCAGCTCCGCGGACCCTCCGCGCCCCTGGTCCGTGATGCGATCGGCGTTGATTTCGCTCCGGACGTCGGTGAGCGAGCGAATGCGCTGGGGATCGAGCCCGACCCGCTCCAGCCGTAGTGCCAGGACGCTGCGGCGGATCGCCGCCGTGAGTCGATTCATATCCTGGACGCTCGACGCATTGCGTCCCGCGTAGTACACATCGGCGCCCGCCATCACCGCGCTGTCGATCACGAGATAGCCGATCCATTGATGCTTCACGACTTCGGCGGTCGCCTCGTTCTGGGCGGTCGGCAGCGCAGGCGACAGCACCGGCCGTACCACCGCGGCCAACGTGTCACCCAGGGGCCCGCCGCGTAGCGTCCGCGCGATGCGCTGACCGAGGCCGGTGTTGGTCGCGTCCAGAATGATGACGTGCGCGACATCGGCCGACGGGCGCGCCTTCCGCGTCAGCACCTGGGGGATCGTGATCACCGATCCGAAAAAGACCGGACCGGCCACGGTGGCGAAGATGTACCAGCGCGACTGGATCCGCTCGAGGTATTCGCGGCGGAAGACGGTCCAGAATTTCTTCATCGGTCGCCGCCTTTACTCATCGCCCACGATGCCGGATTCCACGCCATTCGCCCCTACGGACTCGAGGAAGATCTGGTGCAGTGAGGATCGGACCAACTCGAATCGCTCGAGCCGCGCGCCGGCATCGATCAGTCGCCGCAGTAGGAGCTGCGCGTCGGCGGTCGCCGCCAACTCCACCTCTGCCGATCGACCCGAGTCGTCGAACCGGCTCACGAGCGCGCGGTCCCGCAGCACGTCTCCGACTGATGGTGGCGGGGGCACCACGAACGCGATCGCAACGGACCGCCCACTGTGCGCCTCCCGAACCGCCGTCACGTCACCGTCGAGCACCTTGGCGCCCTTGGCGATGATGCAGACGGAGTCGCACAGGCGCTCCGCGTTGTCCATCAAGTGGGTGCTGAAGATGACCGTGCGCCCCCGAGTCCGAAGCTCCAGCACGGTGTCTTTGAGCGCCTCGGCGTTGATCGGGTCGAGGCCGCTGAACGGCTCGTCCAGCACCACCAGCTCGGGGTCGTGCAGGAGCGTTCCGATGAACTGCACCTTCTGCTGCATCCCCCGAGAGAGCTCATCGACCTTCGCGTTGCCCCAATCGCGCGCCTCCGTGCTCAGCCCGAATCGCTCGAGCCACTCGTCGATCCGCTTATCCGCGTCTCGACGGGACACTCCTTTGAGCTCGGCCAAGAATCGGAGCACCCGGCGCACCTGCATCTTCTTGTACAGGCCGCGCTCCTCGGGGAGATACCCGACCCGGTCGATCACCCCGCGCGCCTTGGGTGCCTCGCCGAAGATGCGGATCGTCCCCTCGTCCGGCACGATGAGGTTGAGCAGCATCCGGATCGTCGTGGTCTTGCCTGCGCCGTTCGGACCCAATAACCCGTACACGACACCCGTGGGCACCGTGAGGGACAGGTCGCGGACCGCCGCATGACCATCGAAGCGCTTCGTGACGTGCGACAGTTCGAGAGCGGCGGGCATGCGTCCGTGGCGTGGGAAAGGCTGCGTCGTAGGCAGCCCACGGTGTCATCGCGAAAGGATGCCGCCCGCGCCTGCTCCGTACGCATGAAATCTATGCGACCATGGCTCCCCATGGGAAGCCGCCTCCGCGCCGCGGCACATGCGCCACAAGCTAGGTATCCCCGTGTTGCGCAAGGGGATGTGCACACATGGCCGGCGCAACGCGACGCGAAAGCCCACTCCCGCCACCCGACGACCCATCGCCCGCTCGCGGCCGACGACCACGAGGCGATAATATGCGGCATGCCCCCGCACCGCCGCGGCACGTACCGCGTCGCGAGCGTCGTCACGGCGTTGGCCGCGTCCTGCCTCCTGCTGTTTCTCACCGCCCCCGTCGCCGAGCTCGTGGCGACCGCGGGGGTGCGCGGGATCGCGCAGCTCGGCCACGATGTCGAGCTCCGCGACGCGTTGGCCCTCACCGCGATCACCGCGTCCACCGCGACGATGCTCGGCGTCCTGGGTGGCACGCCGCTCGCCTACCTGCTCGCTCGACGGGCATTCCGTGGCCGCGCGGCAGTCGCGGCGGTGCTGGACCTCCCCATCCTCATTCCGCACCCGGTGGCCGGGATCGCCCTCCTCCTGGCACTTGGTCGTCAGAGCCTCGTCGGCTCGGCGCTCCTCGCGGTCGGCCTGCGGATCACGGGGTCGGCTACCGGAATCGTGTGCGCTATGCTCTTCGTCGCCGCCCCGCTCTACTTGAGCGCGGCCCGCGAGGCGTTCGCGCGCGTGGATCCGCGGTACGAGGCCGTCGCCCGGACACTCGGCGACCCGGCGTGGCGCGCGTTCCGCCGAGTGACATTGCCGCTGGCTCGGCGAGGACTCGTGGCCGCGGCCGTGGTCATGTGGGCACGCGCGATCAGTGAATTCGGCGCGATCGTCATCCTCACGTACAACCCCAAAGTCGCGAGTGTCCTCAGCTACGACCGGTTCACCAGTTACGGCCTCGGGGCCGCGCTGCCCGTCGCCGCGGTGCTCGTGATCCTGGCGCTGATTCCCCTGACCGCGCTCCGCGCGCTCCGGCACGACCGGGGGCCGGCCGACCTGTGATCGCTGTCGCCGCCCTGGGCGCACGGGCCGGACCGTTCTGCTTGGCCGACGTGACGTTCGAGGTACCCGACGGCGGATACGGCGTCGTGATCGGCCCGGCGGGCGCGGGCAAGACCACATTGCTCGAGGCGATCGGCGGCATCATCCCGATCACGACGGGGGCGGTGCACCTCGGCGGGCGCGATGCGACCACGCTGCCGCCCGACGCACGGGACGTGGGGTTGGTGTACCAGCACGGGTATCTCTTTCCTCATCTGACGGTCGCGGCAAACGTCGCCTACGGCGCGTCGGACGTCGCGATCGCTCGCGACATGAGCCGTCGCATCGGTGCCGACGACCTGTGGTCGCGCGATGTGCGCTCCCTCAGCGGTGGCGAGCGCCAATTGGTCGCGCTCGCCCGTGCGCTCGCGCGGCGACCATCGGTGCTGCTACTCGATGAGCCGTACAGCGCCCTCGATCCGCGCCGTCGCTCGACCGTTCGCCGAGAGCTGCGTGCGCTGCACCGCGAGGTCGGCTTCACGGTGCTGCAGGTCACGCACGACTTCGCGGAGGCGGGATTGTTGGGCGATGTCGCGATCCTGCTCGACGCCGGGCGCGTACTGCAGGCCGGACCGCCCGAGGAGGTATTTCGCAAACCCGCGTCACCCTACATCGCGGAGTTCCTCGGGGCGGAGAACGTCTTCGCGGGCGTCCTCAGCCGCGCCGACGTGGCGATGCTGGACCCCGACGAGCGCCACGCCGTGCCGGGTCCGTCGTACCGGACGTTCGAGTTCCGGACCAGTGATGGCGGGCTGTCGATGATCGCGGTCGCCGACGCCGAGCCGGGGCCGGCGCACGCGGTGATCCGCGCGGAGGAAGTGGTACTCTCACTGACCGCGACCGCGTCTTCCGCCCGCAACGCATATCACGGACAGATCGTCGAAGTGGCCGTGACGGGCGCGCTGACCCGCGTGACCATCAACATCGGCGGGACGCCGCTCGTCGCCGCACTGACCACGCGCTCGGCCCGGGATCTCGCCCTCGCCCCCGGCGCCGTCGTCTACGCGTCGTTCAAGGCGATGGCCGTCCACCTCTGCTGACGCCGGAAAGCCTCAGGGCAGGATGTTGCGTGCGAGCCGTCGGCTGTAGTACACGCCGACTCCGGTCCCGACCATGCTGACGCAGAACGCGGTAGTGATCCCGACCCCGCTGCCGATCCACCACCCCACACTGCCGCCGAGGGTGGACCCAATGATGACGATGAGCTTCTCCATGTCGCCTCCCGCGCTGTGGGGAGGACGATTGGCGGGGGGGAGAGGTTAGCGGAAAGGCGATTGGCGGATAGTGGATAGCGGGGGTCTAGTCGCGGCCGCACCGCCGCAAGAGGGGCCGTTCGCGAACGGCCCCCGCTCCGTGAACCTCTGGCGCGGGTGGGACGGCAACCGCGCCCCTCGCAAACGCCAATCGGCAATCGCCAGTCACCAATCCCCAAGCGCTACCGCCCGACCGCTTTCCCCAGCGCCTTCCACGCCAACAGCGCACAGGGGATCCGCGCGGGGACGCGCGACATCGTGGCGAAGGCGCGGAGGGGGCCGAGGTGGTCGTCGAGTAGGGCCGCCGGGTCGCCACGGAGCAGGGCGGTGAAGCGCGCGGTGAGTGCCGCGATCTCGGTGGGGGTCCGTCCGCGGACGAGGTCCGTCATCATCGAGGCGGACGCTTGTGAGAGCGAGCATCCGTCGCTGGCAAACCGCACGTCGCCTACCCTGAGCTCAGAACCGCTGCGATCGAGTGCGACCGTGACGGTCGCTTCCTCGCCGCAGAGTGGGTTGCGCACGGTGGCGGTGGCATCGGGATGTGGCAGCGTGCCTTTCCCGTGCGGATGCCGGTAGTGCGCCAGGATCTGCTCCTGGTAGAGCGCGTCGAGAGTCGCTGATTCCGTCATGGCCGCGTCATGATCGAGAAGGTCGGGCGCCCCGCTCAGATGGCCGCGGGCGCGTGTCGCGACGTGGCGCTCCTCGCGGTCTCTGCGCTCCCGTGGAACAGCGCCTGGGCCGCACGCACCCCGCTCACTAGCGCATCCACGTCGGTCGGGTCGTTGTACACGAAGAACGAGGCGCGTGCCGTCGCGCTGACGCCCAGGCGGCGCAGCAACGGCTGGGCGCAATGATGCCCGGCGCGAATGCAGACGCCGGCCTGGTCCAGGATGGTGGCGAGATCATGGGCGTGGATGCCATCGACCGTGAAGCTCACGACCCCGCTGCGGAGCGCGGGGGCAGGTCCGTAGAGATGGACCCCCGGGATCGATCCCAATTGCTCGGTGGCCAGCGCGGTCAACGTCTGCTCGTGCCGCCGCACCTCGTCCATCCCAATCGATGTGAGGTAACGGACCGCGGCCGCGAGCCCGACCGCGCCCCCGACGTTCGGCGTCCCGGCCTCGAACTTGTGCGGCAGCACGTTCCAGCTCGTGCGGTCATCGCCGACCACTTCGATCATGTCGCCGCCCATCTGGTACGGCGACATCGCCTCCAGGATCGCGCGACGGCCGATCAATCCACCGATACCGGTCGGCGCCCCCATTTTGTGCCCACTGAACGCGTAGAAGTCGATGTCCAGTGCATCGACGTCTACCGCTATGTGCGGCGCGCTCTGCGCGCCGTCCACGACCACCAGGGCGCCGCCCCCCGCGCCGCGCGCGATCGCCGCGACGTCGGCCAACGGCGTGATCGTGCCCAGGGCGTTGGAGACGTGCGCGACCGCGACGACTTTGGTCCGTGAGTTCACGGTCCTCCGCAGGAGGTCGAGGTCCACCTGGCCGTCAGCCGTGAGCTCGACGATCCGGAACACCGCGCCGCGGGCCAGCGCGAGCTGCTGCCAGGGGACGAAGTTGGCGTGGTGCTCGAGCCGCGTGACCACGATCTCGTCGCCGCGGTGGATGTTGTGCATCCCCCAGGCGGTGGCCACGAGATTGAGCGATTCCGTGGTGCCGCGGGTGAATGTCAGGCACGCGGCATCCCGCAGACCGAAGAATCGCGCGACCTGCGCTCGCGCGTCGTGATAGCAGTCGGTCGCGCGGGCCGACAACGCGTACGCGCCGCGATGCGGATTGGCGTAGCTCGTCTCGTAGAACTCGCGCTCCGCGTCGAGGACGACGGCCGGCTTTTGGGCAGTAGCCGCCGAGTCCAGATAGCGGAGCCCGGGCTGACGGACGAGGAGCGGGAAGTCGGCGCGGTGAGTCATGGCGCGGGGAGTCGAGGACCCAGCAGGATCGCGTCACCCTCGATGCGGACCGCGAAGGCGGGGACGTCCTCGACGGCCGGCGGTCCGCGGACCGCACCGGTGCGGCAATCGAAGCGCGCGCCGTGCCAGACACATTCGATCGTGCCGTCGTCCAGCACCTCGCCCGCCGACAGCGCGTACTCTTGGTGCGAGCAGCGGTCGAGCAACGCGCCGATCTCGCCATCCACGTTCATCAGCACCACCTGCTCGCCTCCCGGCGCCCGGACGCTCAAGAGCCGACCCGGCGGGACATCGGCCAACAGGGCGACTGGCGCAAACCCCACCACCCCGCCGGCCACCGCTAGTGCCCGGTCGCGGAGCCCAGCACGGTCGAGGGTCCGGCCGCGGCATCGATCGCGGCCTGCAGGGCGTGCCAGGCTAACGTCGCGCATTTGACCCGGATCGGGAACTGCGACACGCCCGATAGCGCGGCCAATCGACCCAACGCGGCATCCGACGGATCCGGCGCGGGCACCTCGCCGGTCACCACGGCCCGGAACCGGTCGGTCAACGTGGTCACTTCGATTGCCGTCTTCCCCTTGACCGCCGTCGTCATCATCGACGCCGATGCTTTCGAGATCGCGCACCCGGTGCCGACGAATCGCACATCCGCGACCCGCTCGCCGTCCATCTTGACCCACACCGTGACTTCGTCGCCGCACAGCGGATTGCGTCCCTCCGCGTGCCCGGACGCGTCCGGGAGCGCGCCGTAGTTACGGGGCGCACGGTTGTGGTCGAGGATGACGCTCTGATACAACTCACGCAGGTCGCTCATGCGCGATCCCGCTACCCGACAGTCGCGGGCATCGCGCCGACGAACCGCTCACGGGCCAGCGTCTCCAGCCCCGAGCGCACCGCGGGCTCGTCGATCCGCTGTACCACGTCGGCCGCGAAGGCGTACGTCAGCAAGGTCTTCGCGTCGTCCGCGGCGATCCCCCTACTCCGCAGGTAGAAGAGCGCGACCTCGTCGAGCTGCCCGACGGTCGCGCCATGCGTGCACTTCACGTCATCGGCGAAGATCTCGAGCTGCGGCTTGGTGTCGATGTGCGCGTCGGGGGACAGCAGCAAGTTGTTGTTCGTCTGCTTGCCGTCGGTCTTCTGCGCCTCGGGGTGCACGTAGACTTTGCCGTTGAACACGCCGTGGGCAGCCCCGTCCAGCACGCCCTTGTAGACCTCGTGGCTGGTGCAGTTGGGCGCGACGTGCTCGATGCGCGTCTGGTGGTCCAGGTGCTGGGTCCCGTCCGCCATGTAGAGGCCATTGAGAGTGACTTCGCCCCCCGTCCCGGCGAGCACGGTGTAGATGTTCATGCGCGACAACGCGGCCCCGGTCGCGAAGGAGAACGAGCTGTAGCGGCTGTCCCGCGCCTGATGGGCCTGCGTCGTGCCGACGTGGTAGGCCCGCTCGCTCTCGCGCTGCACTCGCAGGTGCGTCACCTGCGCCCCGTCGGCGAGCACGACCTCGGTGACCGGATTCATGAAGTACATGGGGTCCCCGATCGCGGCGTAGCTCTCGACGATCGTGACCCGCGCATGCCGGTCCGCGACGATGAGGTTCCGTGGATGCGCGGCCCCGCTCGCGGCATCCGCGTCAGTCACGAACAGCAGGTGGATCGGGCGCTCGACGACCACGTTGGCGGGCACGTGCACGAACGCGCCGTCCACGAAGAGCGCGGTGTTGAGCGCGACGAAGGCGCCGTGATCCAGCGCCGCGAGCGAGGTCAGTCGCTCCCGGACGACCGGCACCCCCTCGTGGAGCGCGTCGGCGAGACTCGCGACCCGCACACCGGATGGCGGCGCGACGACGGACGACAGCTCGGGCGCGTATCGCCCGTTGACGAAGACGAGCTGCGTCCAATCGATCTGGCCGAAGGTGAACGGCTCGAGGTCCGTGCTCCGCACGTCGCCCCCGCCCGCCACCCGCGACACGAATTCGGCGTCGGCGATCGGCGCGGCGCTCGTGAAATGCCAATCTTCGTCATGCGTGGTGGGGAAGCCGAGCCCTCGGAACCGCTCGATCGCCGCTCGGCGCACCGGTAGGAGCCACTCCGGTGTGCGCCCGCCGGCCGCGGCGAACTCGGTGAATTCGTTCACAAACCCGTGGAGCGTCACACCGCCGCCCCGGCGACGCCCGCCGGCGCGGCCTCGACCAGCCAGTCGTAGCCCTTCGCCTCGAGCTCGAGCGCCAGGTCCTTCCCCCCGGATTTCACGATGCGACCCGCGGCCAATACATGCACGCGATCGGGGACGATGTAGTTGAGCAGCCGCTGATAGTGCGTCACCACGATCGTCGCGTTGTCCCGACGGCGGAGCGAGTTGACGCCGCGCGCAACGACCCGCAGGGCATCGATGTCCAGGCCGGAGTCGGTCTCGTCGAGAATCGCCAGTCGCGGCCCCAGGACCGCCATCTGCAAGATCTCGTTGCGCTTCTTCTCGCCGCCCGAAAACCCGGCGTTCACCGCCCGTGTGAGCATGGCGGGATCCATGTCCACGAGCCGGAGCCGCTCTTCGACGAGGTCCCGGAAATCCATCGGGTCGATCTCGTCCAGACCCTTGGATTTGCGGATCTCGTTGTAGGCAGCCCGCAGGAAGTACGCGTTGGTGACACCCGGGATCTCGACCGGATATTGGAACGCGAGGAACATCCCCTTCTGGGCGCGCTCTTCGGCCGGCAGCGCCAGCAGGTCCTCACCATCGTACGTCGCCGATCCGCTGGTGACTTCGTAGCCAGGGTGGCCGGCGAGCACTTGTGCGAGCGTGCTCTTGCCGGATCCATTGGGTCCCATGATCGCGTGGACTTCTCCCGCGAGCACGGTGAGCGAGATGCCCCTGAGGATCTCGCGGTCGCCGATGCCGGCGTGCAGGTCGGTGATTTCGAGCATCAGCCGACGCTGCCTTCCAGGGTGATCCCGAGGAGCTGTTGCGCTTCGAGCGCGAACTCCATCGGCAGGTTCTGGAAGACTTCCTTGCAGAACCCGCTCACGATCAACGAAATGGCGTGCTCCGCGCTGAGCCCGCGCTGCTTGCAGTAGAAAATCTGATCCTCGCCGATCTTGGATGTGGACGCCTCGTGCTCGACGACCGAGGAGTTGTTATCGACTTCGATGTACGGGAAGGTGTGGGCGCCGCACTGGTTGCCGATCAGCATGGAGTCGCATTGGGTGTAGTTCCGTGCGCCGTCCGCTTTGCGCAGGACTTTGACCTGGCCCCGATAGCTGTTGTTGCCGTGGCCCGCGGAGATGCCCTTGGAGATGATCGTGGACTTCGTGTTGCGCCCGATGTGAATCATCTTCGTGCCGGTGTCCGCTTGCTGGCGGTTGTTGACCACCGCCACCGAGTAGAACTCCCCCGTCGAGTCGTCGCCCTGCAAGATCACGCTGGGATACTTCCAGGTGATCGCCGACCCGGTCTCGACCTGCGTCCACGAGATCTTGGAGCGCACGCCGGCCGCCTTGCCGCGCTTGGTCACGAAGTTGTAGATGCCGCCCTTGCCGTTGACGTCGCCCGCGTACCAGTTCTGCACGGTCGAGTACTTGATCGACGCGTGGTCCAGCGCCACCAGCTCGACGACCGCCGCGTGGAGCTGATTGGTATCGCGGCGCGGCGCGGTGCACCCCTCGAGGTAGCTCACCGACGCGCCCTCGTCCGCGATGATCAGCGTCCGCTCGAATTGACCGGTGTCGGCCGAGTTGATGCGGAAATAGGTCGATAGCTCCATGGGGCACTGCACCCCCTTGGGGATGTAGCAGAACGACCCATCGCTGAACACCGCGGCGTTGAGCGCGGCGAAGAAGTTGTCGCTGTACGGGACCACCGACCCCAGGTACTTCCGCACCAGCTCGGGGTGCTCCTGCACGGCCTCGCCAAAGGAGCAGAAGATGATGCCGAGCTTGCCGAGCTCCGTCTTCATCGTCGTCCCCACCGAGACGCTGTCGAAGATCGCGTCCACCGCGACGCCCGAGATCCGCTTCTGTTCGGTCAGCGAGATCCCGAGTTTCTCATATGTGCGGAGCAGCTCGGGATCGACATCGTCGAGACTGCCCAGCGGCTTGGTGGACTTGGGCGCCGAGTAGTAGCTCACGCTCTGGTAGTCGATCGGCGGGTAGGTGACGTTGGACCAGTGCGGCTCCTTCATCGTGAGCCAGCGACGGTACGCCTTGAGCCGCCACTCGAGCAGGAACGTCGGTTCGCGCTTCTTGGCCGAGATCTGGCGGACGGTCTCCTCGGAGAGCCCGCGCGGCAATGTGTCGGCCTCGACATCCGTGACGAAGCCGTATTGGTAGTCACGGTTGACGAGGGTCTCGATCGCTGTAGTCATCCCAACTCCAGGTCCGGTCGGCGCGTGTCCGACGTGCGTGCGGTGCGTCCCAGCGGCCCGTCGTGCGAGCCGCACCCGCGACACGGTCCTCGGCTCCGATGGCGCACATGTCAACAAACGCGCCGCGGCCTCTAAGGATTGGAATCCTAAGTGTATTTGTCGGCATTGTCAATCGAAGCGACCAGTGCCCCTAACCGATTGCACTATAAGTGGTTGGCAATTTAGCCCGGGACGAGAAACCTGCCCCTTTGGCAGCCCGCCTGCCGCGGCGTCTCGACACGGCCTCCGATCGCCGCGTCAGCCTGTACCCGAAGCCCGACCGGAATCGTCGAACTAGTGGGATGGGTTACGTCGAGTTCGAGGGGGACGTGCGCCCGCTGGGACCCGGTGTGCTGACTGTCGGAAGCGCGCCCGAGGCCGGCTGGCGCATCCTGGGGCGCGGGCTCGAGCCCGTGCATGTACTGCTGTCGGTCGAGACCGGCGGCCGGGCCCTGCTGATCCGCGGAGCGCCCGGGTCCACCGCGCGCGTCAACGGCGTTGAGCTCACCACACCCCGGACTCTGCTGTCGTTCGGGGATCGGGTGCAGGTCGGAACGATCGAGCTGCGCTATCGCCGGCTTCCGCTGGGACCCGAGACGGCGCCGGCCGCCTACCTCCACGATCCGCGACGCGGACGCGTGTACCGCCTCCGCGATCGCAGCACGATCGGTCGCGATCCGACCAGTACGGTCACCCTCCAAGAGCCCGATGTCTCCCGCGTCCACGCGCATCTCGTCCAGGGCGGCGAGTCGTACGTCATCGTGCCCCACGCGGCCAACGTCACGTCCGTCAATGGCAAGCGACTCCTCGCCCCGGCCGGACTCCAGGAGGGCGATGAGATCGCGGTCGGCCGCACGGTGCTGCGCTTCACGACCGCACTCCCAACCGGGGCGCGCATCGCCCCCGAGCCCACCGGGCCACCCGCCCCGCCCGGACGAGAGTCGCGCACCCAGACGACTTTCATGGGCGCGATCGCAGTCCGAGAGCAACGGTCCCGTGTGACGCACCGCCGCGTCGTCAGAGCGGCCGCCATCGCCATGATCGCCCTCACGATGGCGGCGATCGTCGCCACCCTCTATGCCGATGCGCGGGCCCCGACGGGACTGGGGATCCGCTCGCTCCGCCCGGGCCGCCGCGGGCCTCGCCCCCCCGGCGCGCCGGCCACTCCGCCACCAACTCCCGCGGCCAGCCTGTCGCCGGCGGCGATGACTACCGCGCCGAGCGCCGGCGCGTCGAGCGCCGGCGCGTCGAGCGGGACGGGCGCGGTAGCTAGTGCCGCAGGCCGCCGCGCATCGTCCAGGCCACATACGCCACCGCCACCGCCAGCAGTACCCCAGCAATAATCGCGATCAGTCGGCCGCGCCCCCCGGCGCGCGGCTCGATCGGCGGGGGTACCGTGTTGGGCTCGTCCGAGCGATAGATCGGCGTGGGCTGATGGGCGCGCGGCCCAGGTGCCACGTCGCTTCGCGGTACGACCCGCGCCCCGGGCGGCGGCGCGGTGGTGAACCGCAGCGTGGCGCCCCCGATCCGGATGACGTCACCCTCGGCGAGCGCGCGTGGCGTCCGACCCGCGAGCGTCTCGTTCACCGTCGATCCATTCGCGCCCAGCGACCGGAAGACATACGCCCCCGTCGGAGCCCGCCGGACGTCGGCGTGGAATCGCGACGTCGCCGCGTCACGCAGCACCACGTGATTGACCGGATCGCGCCCGATGCCGACGAGGTCGTCCACCAACGGATAGACGTGCGAGCCGGTGGCATCCACCAAGTAGGCGGGCGCGAGCCCGGCGTCCCTCGTCGCGGTACCGGCCGCGCCCGGACTCTCGGGTGGTGTCGCAGATGCACCCGATCCAGCCGTGGCCGACGACATCTCGGGTATCACTGGCGCTGCGGCGGACGCGGCCGACGCCTCGGCGGCTATCGCGCCGGCACCATCGATGCGCGCGAGGTAGACGAAGATGCCCGCGCCCGCGATGACCTCGTCGCCGTGCGCGAGCGGATGCGGCGCGGCCGTCGCCACGCCGTTGATTTCCACGACCTGCGTCCCGTAGGCGGTCAGGACTGCTCCGCCGCTGCCATCCACGCGTACGGTGAAGTGTCGCGGCGCGAGATTGATCAACTGCAGGCGCCAGTCGGCCTGGCTGCCGCCGCCGACCATCGTGTCGCCGAGTGGCAGCTCGCGGGTCACTCCGTCGTGCTCGAGAAAAGGCATATTACCTGACACTTATGCGAGTCTTGGCCACCGCGCGCGCGTCACTGCGCCGCGCGCCGCGGACACACGGTCCCCGACGCCGCCCCACCATCAGCCTGGTCGGCGGCGTCGCGCTCGCGGTCGCCGCGTCTGTCGCTGCGCTCGCCTGCGCCAACCGACACACCGCGTCCACCCCGCAGGACGACACCACCGCCGTGACGGCCGACAGCGCCGGCCGCACGTCTAGCGACACGATACTCGCGCCGACCGACCGCGCGGTAGCCGCCGCGGCCACCGCAGCGTCGGCGCCGCTCGCCCCCGCGCGCCCAGCACCCGTCCTGTCCCCGCTCGCCGACACGATCGCCCAGTATCTGGTCTTCGCACCGACCGTCCAAACATGGTTTCTCGCCGCGAAGCGAGGCAAGAGACTCCTCGTGGACATCGGGCGAGTCGATACCGACGTCCGCCACGACCACCACCGGGCGCTCGCCTTCGCCGAAGCCGTCGATGCACTGTCTCCGCTCCCCAAAGGCGCCGCCTTACGCGTCTTCCACCACTGGGGAATGGATACCGTGACGGTCTCCGGCTTCGGTGACTGGAACGGCCGCATCGTGGCCACGATCAAGGTGTCACCGCACCTCGACTCGCTCGTACGTGCCGCGCCGGCCGCCTTCGGCGCCGTCCAAGTGGTGGATTCGGTCGCGCGCGCCGACAGTACCACCGCGCGGGACACGACCGTGCGGGGCGACTCGGTCCGTGCCGCCGACAGCGTGCGTCGGGCGGACAGCGCCCGCCGTGCCGACAGCGTCAAAGCGGTGGTGGCCCGCGACAGCTGCACCGGCGACTCGCTCTCGACGGACCTCCTCACGCGCGCGACCCAGGTCCGCGATTCGATCGAGCTGTGGCTGCGCGGCCTCCCCCCCCCGCCCTACGATCGGCTCCTGGCCACGGAGAAAACCCAATCCTCTCAGGTCGTCGGCTGCTTCGGAGGCGGGAATCGGCTGGCGCTCGCCGTCGATCTCCGGGCCGGTGCCAACGAGTGGGTGCGCGAGCGCGCAGTCCTCCTCGACACCGCGGGCCGCGTCACCACGCTCCGGATCGACGACTATCGCTTCAAGGGGCACGACCTCCTCGGCACACTCGACCCCAACGGCGCCGGCATCGACGGCATCGTCGCCAAAGGCGTCACCGAAGCCTCCGGCGCGACCGTCATCCTCGCCCTCGGGCCCAAGAACCGCGCCTCCAGATGGGTGAGCGGTTTTGCCTGGGAGTCGAGGTGAGAAGAACAGCGGATAGCGGATAGCGTGCTGAGGCTGGCGGTGGCGTGCTGACGGTGGGCCCCGGGTGTCTGCGAGCCGCTCATCGCTAACCGCTATCCGCCGTCCGCTATTACTTTCCCATTCATGGAACCTCGGACGCAGATGGCCGCGGCGCGGCGCGGCGAGATGACCTCTGCCATGGCCGTTGTCGCCGCACGGGAGCAGCTCGCGCCGGAGCTCGTCCAATCCGAAGTCGCCCGGGGGCGGCTCATCATCCCGGCCAATGTCCATCACCTCGCGGGGTTGCTCGAGCCCATGGCGATCGGCAAGGTCGCCCGGGTCAAGATCAACGCCAATATCGGCACGTCCGCCGTCACGTCGGATCTCGCCGAAGAGGTGGGTAAGCTCAAGCTGGCCGTCCAGTACGGGGCCGATACGGTCATGGATCTTTCGACCGGCCACGACATCGACGCCGTCCGCGAGGCGATCATCGCCGCGTCAACGGTCCCCATCGGCACCGTCCCGATCTATCAAGCCGTGCTGATGGGCAAAGAGCTCGAGGAGCTCACGGCCAACGACTTCCTCGACGTCATCGAGCACCAGGCGCGTCAGGGCGTGGACTACATGACGCTCCACGCGGGCATTCTGCTCGAGCACCTGCCGCTCGTCTACGGCCGCCTCACCGGGATCGTCAGCCGCGGCGGGTCGTTGCACGCGGTCTGGATGATGCACCACCGGCGGCAGAATCCATTGTACGAGCGCTTCGACGACGTACTCGACATCCTGCGCCACTACGACGTCACGGTCTCCCTCGGCGATTCGCTCCGCCCCGGCTGTCTCCACGACGCCAGTGACCGCGCGCAGTTCGCGGAGCTGGATACCCTCGGCGAGCTCACCCGCCGCGCCTGGGCTCGCGATGTCCAGGTCATGGTCGAAGGTCCGGGGCATGTCCCGATGCAGCAGATCGAGATGAACGTGCGCCGGATGAAAGAGATCTGCGGCGAGGCCCCCTTCTACACCCTCGGGCCCCTGGTCGTCGATGTCGCGCCCGGCTACGACCACATCTCGAGCGCGATCGGCGCCGCGATGATTGGATGGTACGGCGCGGACATGCTGTGCTACGTGACCCCCAAGGAGCACCTCGGGCTGCCCAACGCCGAGGATGTGCGACAGGGCGTGATCGCGTACAAGATCGCCGCGCATGCCGCGGACATCGCCCGCGGCCGCCCCGGCGCGCGCGATCGCGACGACGCGCTGTCACGCGCGCGGTACGCGTTCGACTGGAACGAACAGTTCCGGCTCGCCCTCGATCCGGAACGGGCCCGCGAGTACCACGACGAAACACTGCCCGCGGAGTACTTCAAGAGCGCGGAATTCTGCGCGATGTGCGGCCCGAAGTTCTGCTCGATGCACCACTCGCGGACGATCGAAGAAGGGATCGCCGCCATGGCCCGCGAGGCGGGGCTGGCTGGTCCCGCGGCCGTCGCGGCGTCCGAGCGCGCGCGCGAGTCGCTGGCGACGGCGGGGGCCGGTCACTCCAGGCGCTGAGCCGACCCGCCCAGCGCGGGTGTCCGACCCCGACCCCGACCTCACACTTCGTCCATGGCTCGATGTCGTCGATCCGAATCACGGCTGGACCGCACACGCTGTTGGCGACGCTCCACGAGACGCACGCCCCGACGAGCTGCGCGGCGTTCCGCCAGATGCTGCCCCTCCGCCGCCACCTGCTGCACGCCCGTTGGAGCGGCGCCTCGATGTGGGTGCCGCTGGGTGAGCTGCCGCCCGGCGTGCGGCCGGAACACGCGACCTGCTACCCGTCGCCCGGCCAACTGCTCCTCTACGCCGGCGATCTGAGTGAGCCCGAGATCCTGATCCCGTACGGCCCGACCCACTTCGCCAGCAAAGCCGGCGCACTTGCGGGCAACCACTTCATGACCGTGACCGGTGGCGCGTCGGCGCTCGAGACCCTTGGGCACCAGGCTCTCTGGACGGGCGCCCACGAGATCCTGTTCGAGCTGGCGCCGGCCGCCGCGGCCGGCTGAATCAGTCTGACCGCGCCGTGGACGGGATCGCCCCGTCCGCCCCATCACGATCCCGCGCCGAGCCCCGCTTCGCGCCGCGACGCCGTTGAATCGCCGACCGCCGCGAGCATCGCGGCGTAGCTGCGGTGCAGCGCGCGGTTGCGGGGATGATCCGCGAGCCCCAACCGGAACGCGGTCGTCGCGTCAGAGACGTCATCAATCTGCTGCGCGGCCTGCGTCAGCACCATGAGCGCATCGACCGAGTCGCGCTGCATGAGGTACGCCGATCGCGCCCACGCGATGCTGCCGCGATAGTCCCGGGCCGCGTATCGCACCCACGCGCGCCGCATCGCGTCGGAGTAGGGGCTCGGATCGATGAGCCGCGCGCTGTCCAACAGCTGGTTGGCGTCCGCGTCGCGTCCGTGCGCCGCCAGCAGCGCCGCTGGTGCCTGGTAGAGGAGCGGGGCGACCGGGTAGAGCGTGCGCGCGATCGCGTACTCGTGGATCGCGCCCGGAAGATTGCCCGTCCGATACATCACATCGGCCGCCCGCTCGTGCACGCGGTACGATTCCGGCTCGCCGATCAGCGATGCGACGAGCATGGTCTTGTCGTTGCGCCAGATCGGCGTGCGGGTCCACGTGCGCGCCGCCAAGACGCACACGATGACCGCGACCGCGGCGACGGGGAGATGGCGGTGCGCCCACCCGATGGCCATCTCGGCATCCACCCGCGACTCGACCGCGGGCCGCTCGAGGCGGCGGCTCGCCGCCCACTGGTCCCACGACCACGCGACGAGGATGGCCAATGCGACGCTCGGCAGATACAGCGTCCGCTCCGCCAACATCAGACCCGATGGGAAGAACACGTTGGCGACGGGCGCGATCGTGCAGGCGAATAGCACAACCGCAAACGCGACCACCGGCGCGCGACGCCACGTCCGGATCACGACCGCAGATAGCGCGATCACGATCGCGAGCCCGAACGCGGCGGCCACGGTCGGCCCATGCTCGACCTCGATCAGCCGCGGCATGTAGTCCACGTGGAGCTGGGCCGGGAAGAGCAGCAGCCGCAGGTATTCCGGTACGATGCGGGCCACCGTGAACAAGCGCTCCACGGTCGAGGCGTGCTGCCACGGCTCCGCGACCCGGACCAGTGGCATGTCGTGAAAGAGATGGGCGAGGACGGCCCCGTACGCCGCGGTCACAGCGGCGTAGCCGCCGTACAAAGGCCAGCGCCAGCTCCGAGCCGAGACCGGGAGGCCCGGGTCGGGCGGCGCGACCGCGGTGCGCGGACTGGGTCGGGGATCCGCGAGCAGCAGGTCGGACGCGACCGCGAGCCCGAGAAAGGTGACCCCGCTCTCTTTGGCGCACAGGGCTGCGGCATAGCAGATGATCGCGATCCACTGTCGTCTGCGGTGCGCCAAAAGGGCCGCGATCGTGAATGCCGCGCAGATGACGTCGCTCCGGCCCACGAGGTTGGACACGGCTTCGACGTGCACGGGATGCACGGCGAACACCGACGCGCCGACGAGCGCGCCGCGCGGCGAGGTGAGGTCCACGAGCAGACGCCAGACGAGGAGACACGCGGCCACGTGCCAGAGCACGTTGGCCGCGTGCAGCCACGCGGCGCCGCCGCCCGAGACCGCCCAATCCATGGCGAATGTCGCCATCGTGAGCGGCCGGTACTGCCCCGCGCCCGTCGCCTCAGGCCAATACGAGTGCGCAAAGGCGTGCCACACGCCCGCGAACCGGTGGACCAACGGGTTGGTCTGGATGACGTTGGTGTCGTCGAGCGCGAAGCGGTTGGCGAGCGCGTTGGCGTACGACAAGGCCGCGACGATCGCGATCGCGGCGGCGGACCGGATGTCACGCCTCGCGGCTGTCTCCGGAATACCGCTGACGTGGGCCGCGCGGTCGCGGGGGTAGGGGTCGCCGTCCGGTGTGGGGCCAGCCATCCGCGCTCGACGCCCCACGAGGCCCGGGAGCAACGGCCGCGCCGACTACGCACCGCGTGCCAACGGCGTCTCGAACGGCGTCCCAGAGGGCATCTCGAACGGCAGCACGAGCTGGCCATCATCGGGCGCGGGTGCCCGGGCGCGGTCCTCCTCCGTCCGGCCGCACCGGATGCCGTAGACGGCGCACAGCCGGCGGACGACGCGCTGGAGCCCTTCGCGGTATCGCGAGCCCGCGTCGGAACTCCCGGCATAGGTGGCGCGGTATCGGGCCGCCAGATGCGGAAACTCCGCCTCGATGAATGGCAAGTACCGCTTCCGCGCCTCCGACTGCAGTCGCAGCGCGCCTGCGTTGACGTGCGTGGCGCCCGTCGCCGCCACCCGCTGGATGAGCGCCCGGAGCCCCGCCGGCGGGTCGGTGATCCCCGGGAGCACCGGCATGATGTTGATGCCGACGTCGATGCCGCCCGCGGCCAGCCGCGCCAGCGCCCGGAGCCGCGCGTCCGGCGTGGGTGCCCGCGGCTCGAGGCGGCGGGCCAGGTCGCGGTCGAGCGTGATCAGCGAGAGATGGACAGTGACGCGCGAGTGGCGAGCCAACCGGGTCAGCACATCGATGTCGCGCGTGATCAACGCGCTCTTGGTGATGATCACCACGCGAAGCCCGGAGTGTTCCGCGAGCGCCTCCAGCACCGAGCGTGTGAGCCTGAAGTGGCGCTCGGCCGGCTGATACGGGTCGGTGGCCGTTCCGATGACCAGCGATTCGCCGCGCGCCAGCTCGGCGTGGCGCGCGCTGCCGCGCCGCAACGCGGTCCGCACCACATCCGGCACGTTGCGCTTGACGAAGATCCGCCGCTCGAACGCGAGCCACGGCGGCATCGCCGGCACATCGTCCCTCGCCGCCACCGCCACCGCCGCCGGCTCCGCACCGTCGGCCGTCCGCTCGCTCATGTAGCGGTGCGCGTAGCGCGCGTAGCAGTAGGCGCAGCCGAACGCGCAGCCGACGTACGGGTTGATCGACCAATACGGCATCCCCGTCTGCTCGGGGCGATTGAGGACCGACCGGGCCGCGACGCCGATGTACGTGATGTCCCCCTGCTGCCCAATGGTCGGGAGCACTCGGGGGAGCCGAGCCAGCGCGTCGTCAAACAACACGGTCTGGCGAATGGGGAGTGAGCCGCGCACGTTTACAAATCGGTGGAGGGTGTGACCATCTACCGAACAAACACCGAATCCATAAGCTAGCACTCGCCGCCGCCAGCGCAACGGCCCCTCCGGGGTATTAGGGTGGACCAGCTCGACGGTGGGCGTCGGGCGGTTCCTATCGGAGATCAAGCGTGATGCGTGTTGTGCGCCTGCTCGCGGTCGGCGGTGCGCTCGCCCTGTCGGCGAGCGCGCTGGTCGCCTGTGCCTCGACGAGCACCGCCTTTCCATCGCCCATCGGCGACCCGAACACCATCGTCGCTCACGCGAAGACGATGATCGACGACGCGTCCGCCGCCGGCGCCGACACGCTCGCCCACGATGCCATGCTGGCCGCGCGCCAGCATTTCGCGGACGCCCAGATCGAGCTGCGCGACAAGCACACTGGCCGGGCCATGATGCGCGCGCGGGAAGCGGTCGCCGACGCGACCTACGCCAAAGCGTCCGCCGACCGGATCATGGCCGAGCGGTCGCGGAACGCGGAGGAGGCCCTGCTGCAACAACTCCAGGTGACGCCCCCGCCCAAAGGCGCCGGCCCGTCGGGACAGCAACAATGACGACGTCATGGGCGACGTCATCGCGCCGCCGGGTGACGCGCCCCGTCTCGGCCGCACTCGCTGCCGTCGCCCTCGCGGCGGTCGTGACCGCCTGTGCATCGACGCAGAAGCCAGGTGCGTTGACGCAGGCCGAGGGCATCTATGCGACGCTTCAGGGCGCGCACGCGGACCAGCGCGTCGAGGGGGACATGATCCGGACGCGCGCGACGCTCGACACCGCGCAGACCGCGGTGACTCAGGGGCAGCCCCAGGACTACACCGACGGGATCGCCGACATCGCGCTCCGGACCGCGCAGACGGCCGAGGCGCATTACGCGCGCGCGTTGGCGCTGCAAGCGGCCGACAGTCTGCAGAAGCTGCGTCTGTCTCGACAGTTGGCGATCTCGCAGGCACGCCAGGCCGCGCTCGAAGCGCAGCAAGCGGCGCTCGAGCGCCAGAACGCGGCCACCAATGCCCGGGTCGATTCCTTGCGCCAGGCCGCGGCGGCGGCCGGCGGAGCGGGGCCCGTGGTTGCGGACTCGACGCCTCAATCGCCCGCCGACACCACGCGTCGGCCCTGAGCGCGCGCGCACGGCGACGGCGGTCGCATCGGACCGCCGAGTGACCGGCTCGCGAATCGCGGCTGCGAGTCTCATGGGGGCGCTGGCGTGCGGCATCGTCGTCGCCGCGACCGCATCGCCCGGCCCCGGGCTCGATCCCGACGCCATGTCGTACCTCGGCGCCGCCCAATCGATCGTGGAGTCCGGCGTGTACCGAGTCCCGACCAGTAGCTGGGCCGCGTCCGACACCTCCGAGCCACTCTCGCATTTCCCGCCCGGATTCTCGACCGCGATCGCGCTGCCGGTTGCCGCGGGAGTCGCCCCAGTGCAGAGCGCCCGGCTGCTCGTGGCGCTGGCCGCGTTCTGCACGTGGACCGGCGTCGTGATGCTCGTGGCCGGCGCCGCGGGCACCCGCGTCGGCGTCATGACCGCACTCGCCGCGCTGGCCACGCCCGCACTGCTCAACGTGCACCTCTCGGTACTGAGTGAGCCACTCTTCCTCGCCACACTGGTGGCCGCACTGGGCGGGATGGTGGCCATGGCCAATCCCGGTCCGCGCGTGCGCGGTCGCCGCCAGTGGCGTGGCGTGCAGGCCGCCACGTGGACCGGGCTCGCCGTCGCCGCGGCCGTGATGCTGCGCTACGTCGGCGTCGCGGTGGTGGCGGCCGCCGCGGTCGCCGCGCTCACCGGCCCTGTCGATCCGAGGCGCCGGTGGCGCACTCGCCTCCTGCGATGCGCACTCGTCGTCGGACCCGCGGCGTGCGCGCTCGCGGCGTGGGTCATCCGCTCGATTCGACTGGGTGGGCCGAAGAGCGTTCGTGAGCTCGGCGTCTACGGCAAGCTCGGTGAGACCGTGCGGGAGGGGCTGAGCACCGCGACGAGCTGGTTAGTGCCGGCGGGCGACGGACAGTGGCGCGAGCCCGTCGCGGCCGCGCTCGCCCTCGCGGCCATCGCCCTCGCGGTCAGCGGGTGGCGCCACCGGCGGCGTGGTGCCGCCGGAGTGGCATGGCTGCGTCAGAACCCATCGATCGACGCATACCGGTCGGCAGTGGTGCTCGCCGCGGCCGCCCTCGTGGGGAGTGCCTATCTCCTCGTCGTCGTCGCCTCCCGCGCACTGGCGGACCCGAACATCCCTTTCGACGAGCGGATCCTCGCCCCGGCGATCCTGCTGGCCGAAGTCGGGCTCGGCGTCGCGCTGGCGCTGTGGTGGCCGGGTCGCGGGCGGACCGCGCGACTGGCGGTGGGCGTCGTGGTGGCGCTGTGGTTCGTAGCGTCGGTTGTGACAAGCGTCGCGCGGGTCGTGTACGCCCTGGAGGACGGCAACGATTTCGCGGGCAGCGACTGGCGTGACTCCCCGACCGTGACCTGGGTCCGGGCCGCCGACGGCGGCGCGGAGCGGGTGCTCTACACCAATTGGCCGGCGGCGCTGTATTTCCAGGCGGGGCGCGCCTCGCACGACGTCCCCGACGTCACCGATGCGCTGACGCTGCGCCGATTTCGAGACCGACTCGCGCGGAGCCACGGCGTGGTGGTGGCCTTCAATGCCCCGAACACCGACGTCGCGCCGCCCGACTCCGTCGCGGGGGTCTTGTCGCTCCGCCTGATCGCGCGCTTCAGTGACGGCGCGGTGTGGGGGTTGGCGTCGGATACCGCGGGCTCGAAATGACGAACGCCGGCCCCGGGGGGCCGGCGTTCACGGCTGGACGGGCAGGGCTGCGGGGTGTTATCCGCGGCGTCCGCCGCCGACGATCCGCAGGATCCCGAGGAACAGGTTGATCAGCGCCATGTAGATGCTGATCGCCGCGGGCACGTACTGGTCCGGGCCGTACACGTTCCGGATCTGCCACGTCCGGAAGACCAGCAGGCCGCCGAAGATGAACACGGTCATCGCCGCGAGCCAGAGGTCGGCGTGCATGTTCTGGACGAACAGGTTGATCACCGACGCGCCGATCAGGACCCAGAGGCCGACGACGAAGAAGCCGCCCCAGGCGCTGAAATCACGGCGGCTGACGAACGCGTACAGCGTGAGGACGCCGAACGTCGAGCCGGTGAGGAGCGCCGACTCGCCGATCACGCCGGGCTGGGTCCGGTTCACGATATAGAGCAGTGGCGAGAGCCAGAGCCCCATAATGAACGTGAACAGAAACATGAACCCGACGTTGGCCGGAAACGCGGTGTCCATGCGTGAGGCCATGAACAGCGGCGCGAGGACGATCAGGAAGCTGATGAAGGGATGCGCGCCCACCGCGTCCATGATCTGGGGCTGCGTAAACCCGACGGCCACGCCGCCGATCGTGACCAGGACGCTGGCGAAGACGAGCGAGTAAGTCCGGCGGATGAGCGTGAGTCGCTCTTCCCCAGTCCGGACGACTGGTGTGGCGGCGTACGAGACGCCCATAGTCTATTCCCTCAAGAGTTTGCGGACAGGGGAAATATAATGGCGCCGCGCCGCGCCGGCGGTCTCCCTTCTCCCCCCTCTCCGCTCGACTCTCGACCGTCCAGCTCCTCGCGAGGTCGCTCCTTACGAGTCGCTCCTCGCGCGTCGCTCCTTACGAGCGGTCGCCCTTATGGCCGGTCGTGAGGAACTCCACGTCGCCGCTGAACGTTTCGACGCTGATGCGTGCGCCGCCCTTGCCCAGCGTGCCGTCTATATGATGCCGCGTGGGTCCGGATTCGCTGCCCCTGGGCTGGATGGTCATCGGAAAGTCGGAATGGATATCGCCGCTGAACGTATCGAGCGACACCGTGGCGCCGACATTGGCCGGCAGCTCGACCTGGATGTTGCCCGAGTGGGCGTGGAGCTCGTACGTGCCCGCGGGGTCGGCACTCCCCTGGTAGGAGAGATCGCCACTGACGGTCTCCATGCGCACGCCGCGCGAGGTCGTGTTGGTGATATATCCATGTCCACTGACCGACGAGAACGTCACCTGCCCACTCACCCGGTCGGCGTCCACATCGCCGCTCACCGTCCGCGCGTACAGATCGCCCTGGATGTTTCGGGCTTCCACGTTGCCCGACACCGTCTCCAGCGTTGCGGTCCGCAGGACGTCGTCCACCTCCACATCGCCGCTCACCGATCGGGCCTCGATCTCGCCGCGCGTCCCACGCGCATGCAGGTCGGCCGACATGCTGTGCATGAGGACCCGTGTCCCGACGGGGACGGTGAGCGCGTACTGCACATCGCCTTCATCTTCGCTCACATGGCGCCGCATCCGCGTGTCGAGGAGGATGCGATCGGCCGAGTGCTCGAACCGGACGGGCACGTCATCGCTCGACACGTGGATGCGTGCCTCACCGCGCGTCCAGGCGGTGACGGTGATCTCGCCCGACACCAGCGTGAGATCGACCACCCCGCCGGTCGTCGCAAAGGCGATCGTCGTGTCGATCGACATGCCGCCGTCGTCATCGGCGTCGGCCCGGTCTTGGCGGGCCTCATCGCGCTCTCGCCGGTGCTCGGTCCGTGGGTCCATCTGACCCTGCTGCGCCCGAGCGCGTGGCGCGGTCGCGGCGAGGACCAGCGCCAGCGCGGCGGACATCTTGAGAAGCGGCATCATCGGTTCCATCCGGATTATGATCGGTCAGGTGCGAGTGGGAAGCATCGCGACGGTCCGCAGCAACTCGAGCTTGGTGTCGAGCGTCGCGTCCAACTGTTCGGCGAGGAACCCATTCGCGGGATCCTTCGCCAATGCGGCCTTGCTCTCCGCGATCGCGGCATCGATGACGCGGAGATTCTTTTCGATGATCGCGACCGTCTTGGGATTCATCTGTCCGCGGCGCGTCTCCACGAGTCGGCGCAACGCGGTGATCTGCTGGTCGTAGATGAACTCGGACGTGCGCGCGGCCACGCGCGCCGGATGCCCATCATTCTTGACAGTCGTGACGGCGGCCCCGGGGCGCGCGGCCGTCGGCGTCGTCTGCGGCTCCGTGCCAGCGGGCGTTGGCGCCGCGGTCGGAGGTGACGCCGGTCGGACGGCGGCGGTGGTCGTGGGCTGGACACCGGACGCGAATACGTTCGCCGCCGTCCACCGGCGCGTCGCGATGACGGTCACGCCCGCGGTCGCCAGGACCAACACGGCGGCCCTCGCCAGCGCCTGCGTGGACCATCCGCGGCCGAACCAACTGGGCGCCATCGTTCGGCCGCGCGTCGGCGGTGCGTCCGCCCGGGCCGGCGTCTGGATGCGGGCCTCGATCCCGGCCCACAGGTCGCGCGAGGGGTGCAGGACCGGGAGGGCAGCGGCCTGGGTGCGAATCCGCTCCAGATCGCGCACCAGCATCCGGCACGACTCGCACGCGACGACGTGTGCACGCGCGGCCCCGTCGGCCTCGCCGGTCAGCGTGCCTTCGAGGTATTCGGGGAGCGCGGCCTCGAAGGCCGCGCATCCATCGGCCGCGGTCGTCCGTGTGCCCGCATCATCACGACGTGTCGTCATTGATTCAGTGCCTCTCGTATGAGCATCCGGGCCCGGTGGAGCTGGGCCTTACTGCCGCCTGACGTGATTCCCAGCATCGTCCCGATCTCTTCGTGTCGATAGCCTTCGACATCGTGGAGCACGAACACCCGTCTTGCGCCTGGCGGCAGCCCTGCGATCGCCGCCTCGATGTCCAACCATTCGCCGGGGGCGAAGAGCGACGGCGCCGCCAAGGCTGCCATTCCGCCTCCCGAGTCCTCGGATTCGCCTTCTCCCGTCAAGCTCACCAGCCGTCGTCGGCGTCCTTCGCCTTTGTGCGCGTTCAGCACGACATTCACGGCCAGCCGATGCAGCCAGGTCGCGAAGCTGCTTTCCCCGCGGAAGAGGCTCATCTTGGCCCATGCGCGGACGAACGTGTCGTGCGTCAGTTCTTCTGCCTGCGCTGCGTCCGCCGTCATCCGCATGCACACGGAGTACACCCGGTCGCAGTGCGCCCGGTACACCCGTTCGAAGGCCGAGCGATCACCGGCGGCCGCGAGCGCGACATCGGCAGCGAGGCCGGGGGCGTCATCGCCGGTGGCGCCGCGGTCCGTTGCCTTCGTGCCTTCCGTGGATCGTGATTCGGCGTCAGGAGGCGCCACGGCCATTCGCATGAGGGGTCACGGGACTCAGTGAATGAGATGCCCGGACGTGGTGGATCGTTTGAACTGTTGTGGCGCCGAGGGCCGGCCGGGGGTTGGCGGGTCGTGTGGGCGCCACGCCCGGAAGCTACGCGGCGGCCGGTACGGGTAGGGACTCGAGCAGGGCGGGGAGGGCGCTGATGCGCTCGAGGAGGTGGGATGGGTGTGCCGCCTCGAGCATGGCGCGGGAGTAGGGGCCCCAGAGCGCGCCGATCGTCGTGACGCCGGCGGCGTTGCCGGAGCGGACGTCGTGTGGTGAGTCGCCCACGAACACGGCATCGGCGGCGCGTGCCCCCAGGGCCTCGAGCGCGAACCGTACCGGCTCGGCGTCCGGCTTGTGGCGGGTCGTGGATTCGAGGCCGACGATCACGGGGAAGTAGCGCAGCAGCCCGACGTGGGTCACGGTGCGGAGCGCGATGTCATCGGACTTGGAGGTGACGACGGCCATCGGGTGTCCCTGCTCGCTCAACCGGCGCACGGTCTCCACGACGCCAGAGTAGCAGCTCGTCAGCCGATCGTGATTCGCCCGCTGATAGCGGCGATATCCATCGGTCAGCGACTGGAGGTCCGCCTCGTCCGTCGCATACGGTCGGAGCTGCGCGGCGAGCGGCGTCCCGATGCCGGCGATCCAGTCGGCGGTCGTCGGCGCGTTGCCCGATCGTCCCTCGAACGCGTGGCGCACCGACTCGAGCAGCAGATCGATCGTATCGACGAGCGTCCCATCGAGGTCGAACAGCACGGCGCGGCGGGGGGAGTCGGACATGGCGCTCACAAGGTAACGCGCACGTCGGCGGCCGCTAGGCGATCGCAGGGCCTCGCTGTCGTGGGGCGCCGCGAGAGTTGCCGACGCCTCCCTCAGGCATGCAGCGCCTTCTTCAGCGTCGGGAGCGCCTTGATCGCGTGGCCCGACTTGCGTTCGGCCACGCGCAGGTCGTACAGGGTCTGCAGATTGAGCGATGGACTTTCGCGCGATGACGTTTCATCTGGGCGCACACGATCCGTAACTGGACCTAGTAGGTCAGGGGAGGGCAATTCACGAAATCGGGTCACCCACGAGCGGCCCGTACGGCGCGGCGTATCGGGCATGGCGCTCACCCGCTCACACGCTCACGCGTACACCGCCCCGTACCGCTGCATCCTGCTGGAAGAGAATCAGCGCCGTCACCACCAACCTCGTTGTGCCGTCGCGACTACCGGTGCGCATGGTGTCGCGACGCTCGTCTCCCGCGTCGGCGCTCCCGTCTGGGCCCGCGACGGCCGCGTCCTGCGGACCGTAGCTGTCGCCGAACGCTGCGACCGCAAGCAGCCACGCACGGTCCGCCATCTGCGTGTTTGCCAACTCGCCCAACACCCATTCCGCGCCCGCGCCACAGCGCGTGACGGCTGCGTGCCGGGCGCGCCTGATGAGCGTGGCGAGGCGGGGACGGAGATGCGGCGGGGCTTGGCGTGCGATCGCGGCAATGCGAGCGAGCACGCGACGTCGCGCATCCGTATCCGCGGCGACGAGCAACCCGGCGTCGTCCGCCGCCCGCCGCCGACCGCACCACTCGTTGATCGCGACGAGCGCGGCGCGACACGTCGATTCATCCATTGGCACTGGGCGGCCTTCCGCGAGCGATACTGCGTGGGCGACTTCCGCGGGAGAGTCCGTCACCGCGTTACCCGCCGATGCAAGCAGCATCGGCCGTCCGTCACGCACGCACGCCGCCAACCATCCAGCCGAATCCGCTCGCACTGCCGCGCAGGTGACGCCGGCAGCTTCGCGCGGCATGCACACGCCGACAGCGTCGCCCCCCCGCCAGCGTCGGACCGCATCGCGTGCCGCGGCGATCTGCTCCGGTGGACTTCGTCTCATGTCGTGCGCCCCCGGATCGGGCGTTCCGACGCTGACCGGCAGGATTGACCCCAGCACGCCGATCGCGCGACCGGCCGCGTCCAGCTTCGACCGCAACCGCCGCTCGACACCAAGCAACGTGTCTGCGGATACCGGCGGCGCAAACGCATAGACGTGTACCCGATCGTGGGCGGATCCCAGTCTCGCGACGCGTCCCACCCGCTGCTCCAGTCGGGCCGGTGTCCACGGCAGATCGAGGTGTACCACAACCGCCGCTTGCTGAAGGTTCACCCCTTCGCTCAATAAATCGGTCGTCAGTAGCAGATCGATGCGCTCGGCCTCGTGTGCCACAAGACCGCCGACCCTCGACCTGGCGGGCGCGAACTGCGCCATCACTGCCGCACGGCTCAATCTCCCCTCGGCGATGACGGCCCCCCCGCCGCTCAACACGCACACCCGCTCGCGTGACGACAGATGTCGGTAGAGCGCACGCACGGTGTCTTCGAATGCCGAGAACGCTACGACCTTGACGCCGGGGTGTGCCCGCATCACCCGCTGTAACTGGTCCGCGCGCTCGATGTCGGGATCAGGTGCCGCGGCGAGTCGATCGAGAAGCGCACGTACGCCCGCCTCGTGGGCGCGAACCGCCGAGAGCAACGCTGCGGCATCAGGCGACGGCGGCACAAGCAGCTCTGGAAACGCGAGCTGTACCGCACCCTCACCAAGGCACCACGCCCGTACGTCTCGGTATGATGGGTGCCGGCCGGCCTCGAGGGCGGATGTCATTGCCACCGCGCGCGCGAGACGACGGAGCAACGCGGCGCGCAACGCCCCTACGCTCGACGCCCATTGTCGGACCAACGCGAAGCTGACCAGCGCGCCGGCGTTCCCGCCATCACGTGGCGGGACCGCGTCCGGCAACGCCAGCACCGCGTCCAGCGTCTCGCGATCGTCGGTCAGTACCAGTCGATGCGGTCCCTCCACCACCGGCACGCGCGACTCGGGCTTGTCCTCAGCCGGGAGCATGGCGGCTTTTCGTCGGACGATGCACCGCGCCCGTTCGACGTCCGTGAGCGTCCTCGCGCGCGAGCCGAGAAACAGTTCAAGCATCGCCGCGACATCCGAGATCTGGTTGTGGATCGGCGTCGCGGACAACAGGAGTACCCGGACCCCAGCCGACAGTCGCCCGAGCGCCCGATAGCGACGGGTTGATGGATTCCGGAAATGATGTGCCTCATCCACGATAATGAGATTCCACCCTCCATCGACGTGGGGCGCCGCGTCGCCGCGGCTGAGTGCCTCGGTCGAGCACATCGTGACTTGCACGCCCGCGCGGCCAGCCGCGTGCTGCCACATCCCCCGCAATCCGGCCGGCGCGATGACCAGCGGCTGGGCTGCCTCCGCGGCGAGCGCCAGCGCCACAAACGTCTTGCCAAGTCCCACCTCATCGGCCAGCAGTGCCCCGCCGAACTCACCGAACAGCAAGCGGATCTCGCGGACCGCGTCCATCTGATGCGGCCGAAGCGACACCGATCCCAGTAGCATACCGGCCTCGCCCGCGCCATCGAGCCAACACCGGGCCACAGCGGCCCGCGCTGTCGCCGCGTCCACCACGAGTAGCGTCATCCCTCGGGCCACGCCAGCAGCGGGGCCAACGCCTCAACCGACAGCCCGTACGCGGTGGCCACATTCGACGTGAGGACATCGTCGGACGGCGTGTTGCCCGCCGCGGCCTGCGCGCCGATCGGACCCAGCACCTCGCGCGCACGCTCCCACTTCGTTGGAAGCGGCAGCAGCCCGACCGTCCAGCCCAGGTAACGATGGAATCCTCCGCGTGCGGGCTCGGCAAGCACGTTCAACCACGACGCGGCGATCGCGCTGTTGATGATCGCGCTCAGCGCATGGGCGTCCATCTCCGCCCGCGCGCGTACCGCATAGCAACTATTGAGTGGGACCGTCGGGTCTCCGGCGACAAGTACTGCGGCGCGCGCCGTCCGACCGAGGTCCGACCAGACCACACGGGGCGTCCGCGTATCGGCGCTGTCGGTACGAAAGAGCGTCCACCACGGCGACCGCCCCCGCGTGTCACTCCGCGCGGCCAGCCGATGCCGCCACGGAGCCAGCCACCGCGCCGCTTCGCCCGGCAGGGCGAGCAGTGCCGGTGCCGGCCCCCTGTCCGCGTTCTCGTGCGTCCACACAATCCATTCCTGTGCCCGCGGCCGCTTCCGACGCGGCTGCTTCACCACCGGATCCGGCACATCAATCACCGGCAGTTGCGTCGGCAGAGGCGATCCGATCTGCCGCGTAACACACCACCGTCGCAGTGTCTCGCCACGCACGATCGGTCGTAGGAGCCGCCGCTCTATGCACCCGTGACGGGCCGGCGCGCGTCGATCGGCGACTCGTACGCGCGCGATCTCGTCGCCCGGCACATCGACCGGATCGAGTGTGACCAAAAACGCATCGTTGCATCCACACTTCACGCCCAGCAACGGTGACCCGAACGTGCTCGTCGCCAGCGGCACCCCCGCCGCAGTCAATAGGTCGAAGGCCCGCCGCGCCTCGGGCGGCAGCAAGACCCACGGACTTGCCGGCGATCCGTCGAGTGAGAGCGCGCCGGCCGGCATCATCCACCGCCGCACGCCGACATTTGTGTGGACCGCGGCGGCGATCATCCCGCTCCGCTCACGGCGCTCAATCATCCAGACCCCACGGCAGCGCCCGCGTCCATCTCCACGCGGTCGCATTGCGCCGCGCGCCGACGCGCGACGAGAAGCGAGGGATAGACCGCCGCATCGAACGCTGACCGCGCCGCCGACCAGTCCTCAATCGTATGGATCGTCGTCCGCTCCGCGATCAGCCGTCGCACGCCGCCGCCGGCCAAACAACGCCAGAGCTTCGCGGGAAGCAGCAGCGCGACGATGCCGTCGCCGCACGTCAGCGAGACGGCTCGCTCGACGAACAGCGCCGCGAGATCTACTTGCCCACCGAATCCGGCGCCCCCCCGACCCCCCGCAACGTCCGGGATCCACGCCGCGTCACGACTGACCGCGAAGTCGCGCCGGAGCCGCTGGCGGTCCAGGAGGGGCACTGCATGTGGCCGTACCCACGGTGGGTTCCCCAAGACGATGTCGAAGCCACCCGCCGCCTCGACGTCGGCGAACTGCCCCGCGAACATAAAGGGCAACGCGGCCCCATCCCGTAAAGCCCGGAGCCGTGCCCGCATCACCCTCGCCCGCACTCGCAGCGCCGCCCGGCGCGCGCGACCCGCCGCCCCACTCTCTGTCGCCGCGCCGAAGAGATCGCGCCCGCGCGCCACCGTCAGCGCATCACGCCGCGCCCGCACCACGCGCGCAAGCTCCCGCTCGACCGCCTCGATGGCCCGCGCCCGCTCCGCTCGCTCAAGCGACCGCAACACCGTGCGCTTGCGCGCACCGCACGATCGCGCATATCGCTCCCGCAGGGTCGCGAGACGCCGGCCGCCCAGACTCGCCGCCCGAGCCAGCGTCACCCGCGCTCCCGCCGGCCCTCCCCCAAACCCACCGCCGCCCAGCGCGTCACCCACCCGCACGTTGTGATCCAGATTGGGCAATGGCGGGACGTGCCCAGGGTCGCATTCCGCCGTCTCGATCACCACCGACAACCACAGCCGCAGCTCGCAAAGCCACACCGCCGTGGGATTGACATCGACTCCGAAGATCGAACGCGTCAGCAACGCGCGCCGCCGCTCGCTCACTGGCCGGTGATCGCCGACTCGCTCGGCCACCGCCGCCAACATCTCCAGCGTGTACACGAGGAACGCACCCGAGCCGCACGCCGGATCTAGGACGCGGACGCGCCCGAGCCGCGCTCGCACCGAGTGTCGCGCCGCCGGGTCGAGCGCCCCGCCCCCCGAGCCCGCGAGCAGCGCCTCCGTGCACGAGGCCGGCGCGTCCGACGATGACAGCATCCGCGTGAGTGCTTCGTGCGCGACCCGCTCAACCAGTGGCTGCGGGGTATAAAACGCCCCCGTCACCCGGCGCTCGCGGGGCTCCATAAGCGATTCGAACGCTTTGCCTAGCATCTCGGGATCGACCGCCGCCTCCGACCACGTGCGGCAGTCCTCCCGCGCCGTGAAGCGATACCGCGCCAACACATCGCCGAACAGCCCGCCCAACGCTTCGTCGGTAAACTCGGCCCGCCCCACGTGTCGTTCGAGTGCGGTCGGCGCAAACAAGCCGCCGTTCAAGAAGGGGATCCGACCAAACGCGCGTGCGCGCGGCGCACGACGATGCGTGGGGGTGTTCAACGTCCCGAAGAACAGCGGCCGCAACACGTGGGCGTGGTAGCGGCCCGCCCCACCGACACACTCGGTGTACGTCCGGCCGAGAAACCCACGGTCGCCATCGAGCCAGCCCTTGGCCTCCAGGAAAGCGAGAAACAACAACCGCGAGGCCGACACGAGCGCGAGCGCGCGCCGATCCGCGCCCGATGGCCGCGTCGTCATTCCCACGATCATCGTCTGTGCCAACCGCTCCACACCTCGATCGAGCGCGCGATAGAAACGCCGTGTCAATGAGTCGCGACCGAGCACGTCGAGCCACCGCGAATGCGTGAGCGTGTCGTCCGGCCCAGCTGCCGCCGCAAGCGCGCACAACGTCTCCGCATCGCTATCCACGATGTCGTCACGGTCCACGGCGAGGGCGACCACCCGCGGTGGCACGCGCTCCGACGACCACGAGACGAGGGCCAGCGGACGACCCGCGCCGCGCGTGGCGGCAATGCAGAGCCACGCCAGATGAGGCGTGCGTCGGGCCATTCGTGCCGCGAGTCGCGGCAACGTCTCGCGAAACGGACCTGAGCCCGACGCCGCCTCGAGGTCGAGCAGTAGCGCCCGCAAGCTCCCCGGACCACGCGCCACCCGCACGCCAGGACCCGCGGCGGCAACCCCCAACACACCGAGCCCCAAGATCTCCCGGTCTGCCGCATCGAGCACATGCGGCGTCCCCCCGCACCCGCACAGCGCCGCGAGTCGCGCCAATGCGTCGGGGTCGTCCGCGGTCAACATCGCGGCGGCGGCACGGAGCGTGAGCACGCCAGAGGATGCCCCGTGCGCACCGAGCTGCCATCATCGCCCGAACGCGGCCACCATCGAAAAGGACGCGGCCGCTACTTAGCCGCCTACCATCCGCGGTCCCACGGCACGCGCGGACCTCTGCCCCGCCGCCCTCTGGCCCTTACCGCCGCCGCAAGTCAACATTCGGAGAGCGGCCATTCGCCACGCACTAACCACTATCCACCGCCCCATGCCCGACAAGAGCGGCCCAGAAATGATCAACGACGCCAAACGCCGGATCCGCGAGGTCTCGGCCGCCGACGTGCGCGCGATGCAGACGCGCGGCGACCCGGTCGTCTACCTCGATGTCCGCGAGCAGAACGAATGGAACCTCGGCCACCTCCCCCGCGCGACATTGCTCCCCCGAGGCGTCCTCGAGACGTCGATCGAACAGCGGGTGCCGCGCGATACCAAGGTCATCATCTATTGCGCCAGCGGGAACCGGTCGGCCCTCGCCGCAGACACGATGCAGCACATGGGCTACCACGACGTCGCATCGATGGCCGGCGGCTTCCGGGCCTGGGTAGACGCTGGCGGCGAGGTGGACGGATGAGCACGCGGCCGGCGCGACAGCCGTGACCGCCGAGCCCGACACGCTCGCCGCGCTCTCCGAACGGCTGCGGACTCGTCCGAAGCCGCCGGCCGCCGCGGGGCCGTCCACCCACATGTCGGCCGAGGCGTCAGGGACACCGCGCGCCGCGGTCGCCCTCGTGCTCAGAGATGCGCCCGCCGGCGTCGAGCTGCTGCTGATCAAACGGGCCGAGCGCGATGACGACCCGTGGAGTGGGCACGTGGCCCTCCCCGGCGGTCGCGAGGAACCCAGTGACGCCTCGCTCGAAGCGACGGCGGTCCGCGAGACGCGCGAAGAGACGGGCATCGATTTGGCACGCGATGGACAGATACTTGGCCCGCTCGACGCCCTGCGTCCACAGGCCCGGCCGATGGCGGTACTCGTCCAACCGTTCGTGGCGACGCTTCGCGAGCATCTGCCGCTGGTCCTGAGCGACGAGGTCGCGGAGGCGTTCTGGGTGCCGCTCGCGACGCTCGCCGCACCGGACGCGACGACGGAGTCCGTGGTCCGACTCCGCGGCACGGACACCCGCGTCTCGAGCTTTCGGCATGGCCCGCACGTGGTGTGGGGCCTCACCGAGCGGATCATTCGGCAGTTTCTGGATGTGGTGGCACCCGCAAGCCGACCGTAGTCCGCCTCCGTGTCCCCGCCGATGTACTCCCGCATCCTCGTCGCCCTCGAGCACTCCCCATCGGACGTCAGCATCCTCGAACACGTCCGCGCGCTCGCCAGGATCTGCGGATCCACGCTCGTGTTCATCCATGTGGCCGATGGGTGGGCCGCTCGCAACATCAGCCAGTTGGAGCTCCGCGAATCGGAGGAGATGCGCGACGACCGCAACTACCTCGAGCGGATCGCGACGGAGCTCGCGGCCGAGGGTCTCACCACGGAAGCCGTGCTCGCGACCGGCGACCCGGGCACCGAGATCGCGGCCGCCGCCGTCCGCGAGAACTGCACCTTGATCGCGATGTCCACGCACGGCCACCGGTTCTTCGCGGATCTCTGGCGGGGGAGCGTGGCGAATGAGGTGCGACACCGGTCGTTGGTGCCGGTGCTGCTGGTGCGCGCGGTGAAGGGCGGCGGTTAGCGATTGGCGATTGGGGGCTAGTCGCGCGTCAGGAGCCGGTTGCGGCTCTCGTTTACCTTTTCCCCCATGCTCTCCAGTAGCGTCGCTCTGGTCGCCGTGCTGTGCACGGTCCAGACGGCCACCACGAATGCGCCGCCGGCTGCGCACACGCCGACCTCCGTTCCTGCCGCATCGACGCATCCGTCTGTCCGCTCCATCGCGATCGATGAGCGGCTCGCGGACGACGCGCACCTCGGGATCGGGGACCGGGTGGTCGTGTCGGGCACGCCCGGGGCCGCCGCCGCTGGATCGGGGGATACGGCCGTCATCGTCGCCATCACCAAACAAGGCGCGGATCCGTCCGAGGTGGCGCGCGATGAGTACCGCGTCCGCCTCCACCTCACGGACCTCCAGCAACTCACCGGGGACGCGGACCGGGTGGACCGGTTCGCAATCCGGACCACAGGCGGCGCGGCCACGGATGCCGTACGCGCCGACATCAATGCGGCGGCGTTCGGGTTCCATGCGTACCGGTCGGCCGATGTCGCGGTCGGCACCTCACGCACCTTCCAGGTGGTGAGCCGCTTCCACCACGCCATCGCCCTCATCACGATCGTCGCCAGCGGGATCTTCCTGCTCTGCATCCTCCTGCTCCGGGTCGAGGAACGACGACGCGATATCGCTGCCCTGCGACTCATGGGGATCTCCCGCCGCTCGGTCGTCTGGTCGGTCGTCCTCGAGGCCGCGCTCATCTCGCTCGTGGGGAGCGCGCTCGGCACGGGCATCGGCTGGCTCGGATCGCTGCTCATCAACTGGCACTACCGCGCCGTGTATCGCACGCCCCTCGCGTTCGCGCTCGTCACATCCGACATCGTCGCGGCCGCGGTCATCCTTGCGATCACCCTCGGCGTCGGCGCGGGATACCTGGCCGCGATGCGCCTCGTGCGCACGCCGCCGCTCGAGCTGTTCGGCCGGTGATCGGCACCCTCGCCGCCGCCTCGCTCCGGCGCCATCCCGCACGCACCACGCTCGCCATCCTCGGCGTCGCGGTCGCGGGCGCACTGCTCCTCGACATGGTCATGCTCGGTACCGGCATGCGGGAATCGTTTCGGCGATTTCTCGTGGTGCAAGGCTTCCAGCTCCGGATCGCGCCCAAAGGCACGCTCCCCATGGACACCGAGGCCACGATCGACAGCGCGGGCGCCATCCTCCGCATCCTCCACACCAACCCGGACATCGTCGCCGTCACGCCGGTACTCGGCGCGCAGATCCACGTCCTGCAAGGCACGCGCGCGGTCACCAGCTTCGCCGTGGGTATCGACCAATCCACCGAGGCCGACTATCAGCTCGAAGCCGGCGCCAATGTCGCGTTCCCCGATCGCATCGTCGCCAATGCCGCCTTCTTCACCACGATGCACGTCGCACTCGGCGACACCGTGGATGCCGTGACCGGGTTCGATCCGCAGCTCCGCACGTACGTGGGCCGCCGCCGGCTCGTCGTCGTCGGCCGGGGGCGGTTCTTCTATACGTCGGCCGAGCAACCGGTGGCGGCAGTCCCGCTGGCGACCATGCAAGCCATGGGCGGACCGTCACGCACGGATCGAGTCTCCCTCGTCCTCGCCCGAGTCCGGGACTCGGCCAATGCCGACTCCGCCGCGGCGTGGGTCGATCGCACGATCCCACGCGTCTCCACGATCTCCACCGACGCGGCGCTCCGTCAGGTCGATGAACGCATGGGATACTTTCGGCAACTGGCCGTCATCCTCGCCGCGGTCAGCCTGGTCGTGGGATTCCTCCTCGTCACCACGCTGGTCACCGTCTCCGTGAACGAACGGCTGGGCGAGATCGCGGTCATGCGGGCGATCGGTGTCCGCCGCGGCCGCATCGTCCAGCAAATCGTGCTCGAGGGGGTCACGCTGTCGCTCATCGGCGCGGTCGCGGGCCTCGGACTGGGCCTGGTGACGGCGCACTACCTCAACGCGATCCTCTCGGACTTCCCCGGGCTGCCGGCGGCATTTCACTTCTTCCTCTTCCAACCCGCCGCCGCGGCGCGGTCGCTCGGACTCCTCGTCGTCGCCGGCATCCTCGCCGGCGTGTATCCCGCTTGGCGCGCGGCGTCGCTGCCCATCGCCGGCACGCTCCGCCGCGAGGCGATCGCATGACGGTCTTCGCATGACGGTCTTCGCGTGACGGTGTGCGCATGACGGCGAGCGACACCCGCTCCGCGCCCGAAGCCCCGAGCCGTCCCGCCGAGCCGGTGGTGCAGCTCCGCGATGTGCACCGCGACTACCGGATGGGGCAGGAGACCGTGCGCGCGCTCCGCGGTGTCTCGATCGAGATCGCTCAGGGCGACTATGTCGCCATCGTCGGACCGTCCGGCTGCGGCAAGTCCACGCTGCTCAATCTCCTCGGTGTCGTGGACCGCCCGACCAGCGGCCAGGTGATCATCCAGGGACGCGACGTCGGCACGATGCGCGATCGCGACGCGACGACCTTTCGGCTCCGCCACATCGGCTTCGTGTTCCAGCGGTTCTATCTCATGGCGATGCTATCCGCGCGTGAGAACGTCGAGCTGCCGATGGCCGAGGCCGGCGTGCCGACGGCGGCCCGCATCGCGCGCGCGCGAGAGCTGCTCGACTATGTGGGACTCTCGGCGCGCGAGCGACATCGGCCGGGGCAGCTCTCGGGGGGCGAGCAGCAGCGCGTCGCGATCGCGCGCGCGCTGGCCAACCGCCCCGGCCTCCTCCTCGCCGACGAGCCCACCGGCGAGCTCGACGCCCGCACCGGCGCCGAGATCATCGCCCTCTTCCACCGCCTCAACGCCGACGGCACGACCGTCGTAGTCGTAACCCACGACGCCGAGCTCGCCGCCGCTTCTTCTCGCGTCATCCAAATGCGAGACGGCGAAATCGTCACTCCCCGCTAGCCGCTAACCACGAGCCACTGTTTCTTGTTCTCCCTCCTCGCCCTCCGCAACTTCCTGCACAAACCATGGCGATCCCTGCTCCTCTTTCTGGGATTCGGGATGGGTGTGTCCGTCATGATCGTCCTGCTGTCGATCGGGGAGGCGATGGTCACGCAGGCGAAGGACGAGCGGCTCGTGGGGGGTGGTGATGTCACCGTGCTGCCGGAAGGGATCGACATCGAGGTGATGAAGACGGGGGGCCTCGGGGGGCTCTACTTCTCGATCGCGAATGCCCGCTTTCTCTACCTGCAACTCCTCGCCGCGCCGCGGCTCGCGGGCGTTGTGCGGGCGGTCGCGCCGCAGAGCGAGGGGAAGCTCCTCTATCTCACCACCGCGGACGGCGTGGAGCAGACGGTGCGCGCCACGGGCGAGATCCCATCCGCGACCGCGGCCGTCGGTGCCGCGCCGGTGCTCGCTGCGGGGGAATGGCGCGACGACGACGCCGACCGCCGCTGGACCCATCCGACGCGGGCCGAGCTCGAGGCGGACATCGATCACTTTCATGTGGCGCCCGCGACACTCGCCGACCGCCCGAGCTGGGCGGAGTGGCACTACTTCAACGTGGTGTCGGCCGATCGTCGGCGGTGGGCGTTCATCACCTTCATGCTCGCGGGCGAAGTGCCTGATGGGCGGTGGGGCGGACGTGTGCTGGTCACCACGCACGAGGAATCGGGCGGCGCCACTCGCGAGCGCCGGTTTACCGCGACGGTCGCACCGGCCGACATCGCATTCTCCACGACGAGCCCGGATCTCCGGCTCGGGACCTCGCACGTCACGCTGCTGCCGGACGGCCGCTACGCCATTGCGGCCACCGCCAACGAAGACGGGGGCGGCCATGGTCGGCTCCGACTCGACCTCGTGGTCGATCCGGTGCCGGGCGCCTACTTCCCGGGTACCGCGATCGAGACCGGCGACTTCACGTCGGGGTACACCGTGCCCGGACTCGAGGCTAACGCGACCGGCGAGCTGTGCGTGGATGTACGGTGCGAGCAGTTCGACGGAGTCCAGGCGTATCACGATCACAACTGGGGAGTGTGGCGAGGTGTGACGTGGGAGTGGGGGTCGGCGCGCGCGGGGAGCTACGCGCTGCTCTACGGCCGCGTGCAGCCGCCCGACTCGCTCGGGGCGTCGGCGCCGCTGTTCGTCTACCTCGTGGACTCGCTCGGATTTCGCGCCGTGTTCCGGCCGTCGGAGATCGTGTACGACGACGCGCGCGTGATCCGCGTCGATGGGCACGACCTGCGGGTCCCTGCGAGCGCCGTCCTCACCGACATACGGGGCGGCGACTCGCTCCGCGTGGAGCTCACGGTCGAGGACGCGGTCGCGACCGACACCCGCCGGCAATTCATCGAGCGGGGGGAAGGCGACGAGGCTCGGCGATTGCCCCGGCCGTACTTCGTGCAGATGAAGGGCCGAGCCCAAATCACCGGCCGGGTGGGCGGCGCACCCATTTCGGGGGAGGGAACGGGGTTCTTCGAAACCTACCGGTGATCGCCCGCCCGCCCGGGGATTGACACCAGTCCCGCGACGCGTCCGATTCACAGCGTGCGCCACGCCAAGCCCCCGACCACCCCGCCATCGCGGCGCCACGCCCGCGCCCCCGCCGTCGTACGCATCGGCACGCAGGGGTGGAACTACGCGGCGTGGGTCGGACCGTTCTATCCCGCGGAGACGCGCCCCGCGGATTTCCTGACCGTGTATGCCCGGGCATTCGATACCGTCGAGATCGACTCGACGTTCTACGCCACCCCGTCGGCGTCCACGGTCCTGAGCTGGGCCAGCCGAGTGCCGGCCAACTTCGTGTTCACGCTCAAGATGCCGCAGGAGATCACCCACCATCGCCGTCTCCGCGACGCGGCCGACGTCACGGGCGAGTTCTTCGACCGGGTGCGCACACTCGGCCCTCGGCTCGGCCCGGTGCTCGCGCAGTTCGCGCCCGACTTCGGCCCCGCGGAGCTACCCGCACTCGCCGCCTTTCTCCCGCTCCTGCCGCGCGACTGCCGCGTAGCGGTCGAGTTCCGGCACCGGGGGTGGGTCCACGACGGGGTGTTGGCGCTCCTGGCCGAGCACAACGTCGCGCTCGCGATCACCGACGCCCGATTCATCCCGCGCAAGACTGCGATGTCGCTGACCGAGCGTCCGACTGCCGACTTCGCCTACATGCGGTGGCTCGGCCCCAACCGCGACCTGGTGGACCACTCGCGGGTCCAGGTGGACCGGTCGCGCGAGACCGAGGCGTGGGCCGAGTCGATTCAGGGACTCGCGACCCGGGTGCGCACCATCTACGGCTACATGGGCAACCATTTCGCGGGCCATGCGCCGGCGTCCGCGCGCGCGCTGCAGTCCCTGCTCGGGCAGCAGCCCGTGCCGCCGACGCAGTTGGGTGACCAGTTGTTGTTGCTGTGACGCCCGGGTCGGCCGGCGCGCGTTGGCCGCGGCCGCGCGACGTCGTATTCCTGGTCGCGGCCGTGATCCTGGCCGGCGTCTTTGCCCGACTGGGCGTATGGCAACTGCAGCGGCTGGCCGAGCGCCGCGCGCACAACGCGCTGGTGACGGCGCGGCTCGACCTGCCGGCGGCACAGTTCGCGACGCTTCCACGCGACAGTGCGCAGGCGCATTACCGGCGGGCGCGACTCCGCGGCACGTACGACTTCGCGCATGAAGTGCTGTTCGTGAACCGGACGCGCGATGGTGCGCCCGGAGTGCAGCTCGTGACGCCCGTGATCCCGGACTCCGGGGCGCTGGGCGACACCGCGGTGCTGGTCGATCGCGGGTGGGTGTACTCGCCGGATGGCGCGACCGTGGATGCGACGCAGTGGCGGGAGCCGCCGCACCTCGACGGGTCCGGGTACGTGCAGGAGTTCGCGGCCACGGGCGACTTCGCGGCGTCGATGCCTGGCCACCCGGACCGGTTCCGGTGGTTGGACCCCGTGGTGATCGCGCGCGTGGCCGGCCATCCCGTGGCCGGCTACTACCTCGTGCTGGACACCGAGCCTGACCTCGCCGCGCGCCACCTGCCGCAGCGTGTGCCCACGCCGCCGCTCGATGAGGGGCCGCATCTGAGCTATGCCATTCAGTGGTTCTTCTTCGCGGTGCTCTCGTTGATCGGCACGGCCATGGCGGTGTTCGTGCTGCCGCGGTACCGGGCGTCCTGATCGCGGCTCACGGCGCGGGGTCGGGGAGTGCGGTGATTTGCCGGGACTGATTAGCTTTGCCGCATGACGCACGTAGCCTTTCTCGGACTCGGTGACATCGGCGGGCTCATGGCGCGCCGCGTGGCGGCCGCGGGGCTCGAGCTCGCGGTCTGGAATCGGACACCCGCGCGTGCCGAGCGGTTCATGGCCGCGCTCCCCGACCGATCGCGTGTCCGCCTCGCGACCACGCCCGCCGATGCGGTGCGGGGCGCCGATGTGATCGTGAGCTGCGTGTCCACGTCGGCCGACGTCGTGGACATCCTGGCGCCGGAGCGGGGCGTGGTCGAGGCGCTGTCCAAGGGCGCGGTCTGGGTCGATTGCACCTCGGGTGATCCCCCCACCTGCCGGCAGGTCGCGGCGCAGCTCGCGCCGCGCGGCGTGGCGTTCCTCGATGCGCCGGTCAGTGGCGGGACGGCGGGTGCGGAGCAGGGCACGCTCACGGTGATGTGCGGCGGCGACGCGGCCGTGCTCGAGCGCGTGCGTCCGGTACTGGCGACCTTTGGATCGAAGATCGTCTACTGCGGCCCGGTCGGCGCCGGCGACGCGGTCAAGGCCGTGAACAACGCGCTGTTGGCCGCGTCGCTCTGGGCCGCGGGCGAGGGGTTGGCCGCGCTGCGCAAGGCCGGCGTGTCGCCCGCGGTCGCGCTCGAAGTCATCAACGCGTCGAGCGGCCGCTCCAACGCCACGATGAACCTGATTCCGCAGCGGGTCGTCACGCGCGCGTTCCCGCGCACTTTTCGACTCGCGTTGCTCGACAAGGACGTGGCGATCGCCGCCGCGTTCGCGCGGGAGCAGAAGGTGCCCTCGCCGGTGCTGCAGCTCACGGCGGAGATGATGCGGCTCGCGCACGCGAGCCTGGGCGAGGCCGCCGACCACGTCGAGGCCATTAAGATCATCGAGCAGTGGTCCAACGTGGAGATCGCGTAGCGCGGGAGATCACGTAGGTCGCAGAGCGACCGACGAGACCGCCGCGACGCGATCAGTCGTGCGTGACGGCCGCCGCGGGCGCGGGTGCGGGTGTTGGCGCCGGAGTCGCGGCGGGGGGCGGGGTCTTCCGCGCCAGCCCGGACTCGACGGCTTGGTATTGCGAGCCGGGATTCCACAGCACCCATCCCTGATAGCCGGCGTCGTACACGGCGCGCTTCTGGGCGCTCAGCTCCGCGGGGCCGTATCGTGGCGCGCCGAGGGTGAAGGCCTGGAGCCAGGGACGTACGCGTTCACCGGTGATGCCGAGCGCCATGTCGCGCTTGTGGGCCGCGGAGACCGCTGCGAAGACGACCTTGTAGGGGTCGGCGTTGGGGTGTGCCACGTTGAACGATCCCGCCGGATAGTGCGAGGGATACACCATTGGCAGCAGCGCATCGGTGTGTGGCGCGAGCTGCTCCCACTGCTGCCCGACTTCCAGGGCGCCCGGCACGCTCGTCACCATCCCGAAGATGTCCGCGGTCGTCCGCACACCGTACTTGTCGAGTCGCGACCGGGCAGTCCGGAGGAACTCGGCTAGTACTTCCGGCTTCCGCCGGTCACCGGCTCCCGGGAAGACCTGCATCGGCAGACTCTTGTACGGCTCCGGGAATCGGATGTAGTCGAACTGGATCTCCGCGAACCCCAAGCGCGCCGCGTCTTCCGCGACGCGGAAGTCGTATTCCCACAGCGCTTGGTCGTAGGGGTTGACCCAGGTCAGTCCTTTCTTGTCGCGCCACGGTGCCCCGTCCACGGTACGGATCGTCCACTGCGGGTTGACGCGGGCGGCGACCGAGTCTTTGAAGACGACGATCCGCGCGATCGGCAGGATGTGGTGCGCCTTGAGGGTGTCGAGCAGTGCGGGCAGATCGGCGATCACGCCGCCGTGACCCCCGTTGCGCCGAACCAGTGTGTCAGCCGAGGTGTAATTGATGCCGAATTCATCTTTGATGTCGATGACGAAGGCATTGATCTCCGTCGAATCGGCGAGCGCGATCAGCGCCCGCATCTTCCTCGGACTCTCGGCCGCGAACCGGTTGACGTAGATCCCGCGGACGACGCCGGGCGGCGGGGCGTTGTGCAGCGTGTCAGCCGACGAAGCGCCCGTCGAGGTGCGCGCAGAGGAGCTCGTAGTGGCGCTGGTAGCGGTGGCGAGCGAGCGGGCGGGAGGGGTGGCGATCGACGGGCTGGCCACCACCTGGCTGGTCTGATGAGCCGCGGCGGCGGGGACGGCATCGGCTGCCGGGGTCGTACAGGCGACGACCGATGCGGTCAGGAGCGCGATCGCCGTACGGCGAGGGTGCGGAGAGCGAAGCAATGTCACGCGATCGAGAGACAGCAAGCGGGGGACGCCGGTGCGCCGGCAATGGCGAGGTACGGTGACGAGCGAGAGTGTGGCGAGCGGTGCCACCGCCTGCTTCGCTCCCGGGGCAAGACTATATTCCTCCTCGATGCGTCACGGACCGTCGCGGCACAGCCCACTGCAGGGGCAGGTCCCGCCGGCGCGCGTCCGGATGCGCGCCGCGGTCACAGCCGGGGTCGCCGCGTGGGCGATCGTCGCCTGCGCCCCGCGGCCCGAGAATCGGCCGGCGGTGCCGCCCCCCCACGCGGATTTTCTGCTCGCGGCTGGCGATTCGACCTTCTGGGTGACCACGGGGCCCAAGGGCGTCCGGGTCCGCGGGTCGCCTCTCGTTCTGGCGCGCTACGACGGGAAGTTCTACGAGGTCTACGTCGCTGACGAGGACCACTCGTTCTACGACGCGGTGTTCACGAGCCAACGCATCTATCGGCGGGATCTCCTGACCGGTGACTCGATGGCGGTGTTTCTCGACTCGAGCGTCGTCGGCGCGGCGCGGCAGTACGCGGTCTCGCATCCCGACCAGACACCGCTGGCTGCCGATGAAGATGCGGCCGACGATCCAACGACCTCGGTGACCGGTGAGGTGGATATCGTGGATGTCCATGGGCCGTACCTGTCGTTCGAGTACCGGGGCACCCAGGCCAGCAAGGGCACAGTCAACGGTGACAGCGGCGCGGGCGACCGTCAGATCCTCCGGCGAGGCGTGATCGACCTCCGGTCCGGGGTGCGGACCACACCGCACGCGCTGTTTGGCACGGTCGCCGGCGACAGCGCGGTCGCCCGGGGTCACCGCGCGTTCGCGGCGACACTCGGCGCGATTCGGGCCGCGCGCGCGAACGGAAACGAACGCGCCCGACTCGCCGCCGCGGCCGCGGGCGCATTCGTCTTCGACCCCAATAGCTTCGCGCTCACCGACGCGGGCCGGGATCCCAGCGCGCAGTTCTTCGCTCCGGCGCGCGGGCCGCGCGCCAGCGGATTGACGCTCCCGTTGTCGCCGGTCCCTGTGCCCGAGGCGGCGGACCTCGATTGGTGGACCGCGGAACGCGTCACGCTGCCCATCGGCGGCCCGGATTCGGCCAGTGATGTGTGGACTCGACCGGGACTGGAGGTCGTCGCGCGCTACGATACCTCCGGCGGCCCGGAGCAGGGACAGGGGGTCGTCGTGCTGATCCGCCAGGTGAGAGATGCGCATGCCATGGTGGCCCGACAGACCTCCGGACGGCACGACGTGCCCGGTCGCGAGTGGCGGGTCGGTCGCTTCCCGTCGCCGACGCGGCGGCTCTACTGGCTGGATCGGCCGCTACTCGATAGTGCTGGTCGCCGCGCACTCATGCGTGCGTTCAACGAGTCGGCGCTGTACGGGGACGACGCCCGCAGCGTTCGTCGCGTGCTGAGTCCTGAGTGGCGTCGGGTGCCCCGCGTCGCGTTGGTGGCGTATCCGCACCCGGTGCCGGAACGCCACCCCTCCGCGCGCGCGGAGCCTGACGCCCGCCGTCCCATCGCATCGCACCCATGAGCACGACCCGTTCCAGACCGGGTGCGCCGCTCCTCCCCCGCCCGGTGAGTGCATCGAAGCACGAGACATCGGAGCTCATGATGCCGCAGGACGCGAGCCTTCTCGGCAACGTGTTCGGTGGTGTCATGCTGGCGATGATGGACAAGACGGCCGCGATCTCGGCGTTCCGGCACGCTCGGTCGATCTGTGTGACCGCGTCGATCGACCGCGTCGATTTTCGCGAGGCGATCCACGTCGGGGATCTCGTGATCATGAAGGCCAGCGTCAACTTCGCGGGACACACGTCGATGGAGGTCGGTGTGCGAGTCGAGGCCGAGGACGTGATCGCCGGCCTTCGCCGCCACACGAATTCGTGCTACCTGACCTTCGTGGCGGTGGACCGGAACGGTCGGCCGATCGCGGTTCCGCCGTTGCTGCCGGAGACGCCGGACGAGATTCGGCGTCATGCCGCCGCGATCGAGCGCCGGCGGCTGCGGCTCGATGAGCGCACCGCCGAGGGCCGTCAGTGACGAACCTGTGTTCGCCGACGTGACGAGAGTCTATACGCCGGAGCTGGCGAACCGCAGTCTCCCGCTGATCCGCCGCATCGTGGAGGACATCGTCGCGCAGTTCGCCCGGTGGCAGACTCGGGTTCGAGAGTTCGAGATCGTGTCGGCGAGCAACTCGATGGCCGCTCCCGATCCGCGTGCGGAGGAGCTGGAGCGCGAGGTGGCGGCACTGGCGGCCGAGCTGGAACATTTTCACCAGGAACTGACCGCGCTCGACGTCGAGTTCAAGGACTACGCGCTGGGGCTGATCGATTTCCCTGGGGAGCTCGACGGCCGTCCGATCCTCCTCTGCTGGCGACTCGGCGAACCCACGGTCGCCTTCTGGCACGAGCTTGAAGCCGGCTACGCCGGCCGTCAGCCATTGATGCCGAGGGCAGCCGTTAGCGGGTAGCGGGCCCCGGGCGCCGCCCGCATGGCGGCCGCCGGCAATCGATCCGCAGCATGTCGTCACGCGTCGATCGCTAGCCGCTCATCTGGACCTGTCTTTGCGTAGACGCGGGCAGGTCTTCAACACCCCAGACCCCTCAGACGAACACCGTTCAACGGAAGCTGAACCGTGTGACCCATGCTGACGTCGAGACCAGCGTTACACGAACTCCAAATCCAGCCTTATGAGCACGATCCTCTTGCTGTGCATGTCGAACGTCTTCATGACGTTTGCCTGGTATGGTCACCTGAAATACGGTCACGACTGGCCGCTGTGGAAGGCGATCCTCGTCTCATGGTTGATCGCGTTGATCGAATACTGTCTGGCGGTGCCGGCGAATCGATTCGGCTACGTCCACTTCTCCGGCTTCCAGCTCAAGACCATACAGGAGGTTGTGACCCTCCTCGTCTTCATCGTATTCGAGGCCACGTATCTCAAGGAGAAACTGGCGTGGAACTATCTCGTGGCGTTTGGCTTCCTCGCCGTCGCCGCATTCTTCGCCTTCGCCTTCAAGGTCCCCGTGCCAGCCGTCTAGAGGAGTGGGACCGGCGCCGGTAGGTCGGGGGGTTGTGCGTCGCGCATCGCCAATCAGCTGACGCGTGTTGCCAATCGCCAATCGCCAATCGCCAATCGCTAGTCGCCAATCGCCGAGTCCCTAAACCCGACCTCCACCTCCATCCCATCCCGCGCCACGATCGCGCCGGGGAACACGGCGGTCGCGTCCCGTTCCAGCTCCGACGTGTCGCGCGAGTAGCGGGCGGACACGTGGGTGAGGATGAGTTGGCGGACGCCTGCCTGCTGGGCGACTGTCGCTGCTTCGCGGGCCGTCGAGTGGCCCGTCTCGATCGCGCGCGGCGCTTCCTCTTCCGCGAACGTGGCTTCGTGGACCAGCAGATCGGCCCCGCGGGCGGCTTCGATGGTCGCGTCGCAGGGGCGGGTGTCGCCGGTGAGCACGACGCGGCGCCCCGGGCGGTGTGGGCCGACCAAGTCCGCGGGATCCACGGTGCTCCCATCGCTCAGCGTGACCGTGCGTCCGCGATGCAGCGCGCCCCAGAGGGGGCCTTCGGGAATGCCGCGCGCGCGGGCGAGGTCGGGGTGGAACCGTCCGAGTCGGATATCCTCGACCAGCGCGTAGCCGACGGCGGATGATCCCCGATGGGCGGCCGCGAACGGCACGATTGAGTAGCCTTGGCGGGCGATCGGAGTCCCGGGCTCGACTTCGGTGATCGTGATCGGGTAGCCGAGTCGCTCGCCGCTGAATGCCGACGCTTGTTGCAGGAACCGCGAGACCCCTTTCGGACCCCACACGCGGAGCGGCTCGGTGCGTCCCTGCAGCTGCATGGTGCGCATCAGCCCGATCACACCGAGCACGTGATCGGTGTGAAAGTGCGTGAAGAAGATGTCGCCGGGCACGAACGAGATGCCGTAGCGCATCATCTGGCGCTGGGTCCCCTCGCCGCAATCGAAGAGCAGCGTCTCGCCGTCACGCACGAGCGCGATCGCCGACACATTGCGCTCGACCGTGGGGCGTGATGCGGCCGTGCCGAGGAATCGCAGGGTCAACGGCATGGCACGGCAATATAGCGGCGGCTGTACCGGCGGCCGTCGCCGCTCAGGCTCGGCACCTGCCTCCCGCGTCCAGGCGCGGGGTGAGCGCACGTCAGCCTCTCGGATTCTCGCATCCGGCGGGTACTCCGGTTATATCACCAGAGGCGAAGCGCCCCGGTCCGGGGGGCCCGATTGCGGCCGGTTGGGCGTGCTTGGGGCTCGAGATTCGGGACGTCGCTGGGACGAGGGTTTGGCTGTGGCGGGGGCTGCCCTGCTGTCGTTCGCCGTCCCGCTGGTTTCCTTGGTGGTCCCTCTTTTGCGGGTTGAGGCCGTCACCTATACCAATCCTGGAGCTTTGAGACGGGGGGAGCATGCCAGATCGCAATGAGATGGAGATGGGACGCGACGTCGATCACCATGACGGACGCACAGGGCCCGCACGCAGCGGGACGAGTAACCGGGGCTTCGCCTCGATGGATCGCTCACGTCAGCGTGAGATTGCGAGCAAGGGTGGACGGGCGGCCCATCAGAAGGGCACGGCCCACGAGTGGACGGCCGACGAGGCGCGGGTAGCCGGTCGGAAGGGCGGCGAGACGGTGAGCCGCGACCGGGAACATATGGCTGCGATAGGCCGCGAGGGCGGTGGCGCTCGGAGCGCGAGTGCTCGTCGGCGTGCCATGGGCCAGCGCAACGAATCGGTGGTCGAAGACCGGAGCCGGATCGCCCGCGCCCAGCGCGGTGACGAGGCGGAGCCGGGCGGGATGACGGGCTAGTCGCCCCACATCTCGACGTACCGCGTCGCGTCGAAGTTGGCGCGTGCGCGGTCGAGCGACGTCGGTCGGCTCTCGCCCACACCGGTCGCTCGGCGAATGGACGGTCGAATCTCCCGAAGCACCACCGGATGTCGAGGACGTTGTTCGGGTCGGCCGTCCAGCCCGTAGCGGTTATTGCGGTCGAGCAGACTCCTGAGAGCCGCGCGGTTGCTCGTCGTCCACAGCAGGACGGGTTGACCCCAGACGGTACGCTGCGTTGCGGATCGCGCCGCGCGCGTTGTGCGATACCCGCCGCGGTAACGAGCCTGTCACTACAGCGCGTTGCGCGGCGGGCCGATGCGCGGCCCGCGTCCACGACATGACGCACTCCGCGGTGTCGCGAACGGCGGCTGTATATCGCGGCGACGGTCCGGAGCGCCAAAAGCTCGGTGACGACCCCCGATGCAAGTGCGTGGATAAGTGCGTGGACACAGGTGCGTGGAACCGAACGACGCCACCCGGTATTGGTGTGGTGTGATGGGTATCGGGCTGGCGAGTTCCAGCGAAGACGAGATGGCAGATCGGCCGCGACGCATTGAGCGTCTGCGCGCCAGCGGCCAATCGCCAGCAGCCAGCCGCGATTCGCGTGCCGTTACCTTGACTTCCACCCATCCGTCTCTACGTTGAGTGCAGCGCCCGGGGCTGTAGCTCAGTTGGGAGAGCGCTGCAATCGCACTGCAGAGGTCAGGGGTTCGATTCCCCTCAGCTCCATGGATGGTTACCGTCGAGGGTATTGACGGAGTGGTATAGAATTCGCGTTAGGGGTTCGTGTTACATATAAGATTGCCCGCCGCCGCTCGGTAGGACGGAGAGTTCCAATGACGGCGCGCGTGGCAAACCCCTGGTCTTCGCCGCGGTAGTTTTGCGGCGTTTTTCTTTTGTGGGGGTGGGGGTGGGGGTGGGGGTCTGATTCCAGCGGCGCTTCGCGCCCGGCCGACTACCCGCCAACTCCCCGCCAACTCCGCCATTACCGGCTGCTATCCGCTGCCGCCGTGAGCCCTGGTGCGGTGCGGAGATCGGCTCGCAATGCGGCCAGGACCTCGACGAAGAACGCGCTCTCTTGCGCGTCTGACGGGCCCGAGAAGTCACCCATCGCGGTCGCGCCCAGGCCGCCCATCCAGCGCATGATCGTGCTTTCCTGGACCACGATGCGGGCGGACCGGGTGAGCAGCGTCGGTCCGCCGGTCGTGTCGCGCACCGCGATACGATACGACGCGCCTTCGTCGGCGAACGGTCTGCGGAGCGGCGTCTTCACGACGTGGTCCGCGAAGAGTGGCAGGTGCCAATGCGGCTCGTGCTGGAATCGCAGGTACCATCCGCGCTCGTGCGGTGTGTGCAGGATGGTGAACTCCGACAGCAGCTCGGTCATCCCGACGGAGAAGATCCACACCTTGCCGTGGACGTCGGACAGGAGCGTCAGGGTGTCCGGCATTGGGCGCACCGATCCGGTGAGCGGTGCGAAATGTCCCTCGCGCGTCGCGCGCAGGTCGATCGTGATCACGTCGTGGTCGAGGAGCAGCTCGAACCATTCACCCGCAGTGGCATCGCTGAGCGTGAATCGGAGCCGCGCCGGCGACACGTATTTCCGGAGATAGGCCGCGTACGCGGGGTACGTGGGCTCGAGACCAGCGGCGTGGATCCCGTAGCGCAGGTGGACGGTGGCCGTCCCATCCGCGTGGGGAGTCGTGCGCACGGTATCGAGTGAGAACATCCGGCCGAGCGTGGCTGCGGCGTGGGGGAAGGCAGCGCGCGATTGGGTGGCGAGCGCGCCGTCTGGGGTGGTGGCGGCGTCGGCGAGCATGGACGCGACGATGCGGTCGATGTCGTCCGCGGTGGTCGATCCCAGCGCTTGATCGACGGATGTCGTCCACTCGAATTGGTTGTGACCGAGTGGCGTGAGGCGGATCTCGTGCCGGGCATCGGCGAGATGCGCCGGGCGCGTGACGGTGGGCACGACCGCGAAGATGTAGTGGTCGCCGGAGAAGTGACCGGCGACCGCGAGGCCGTGCGGTCCGTTTGGCGGGCTCGTGGTCCACGCCGACGAGTCGTCGTACGCGTGTGCGGGGGTGAGGGCGGCGCGTCCGAGCATGGCTCTCGCGTCCGAGAACGACGCGCTGCGTTGGACATTGGTGAACCGTTCCTGCCATCCTTCGAGCAGCTCATCGCCGCGGTCGCGTGCCGCGGCCGCGGTCGGCCCGAACGCGAGCGGGGTATCGCGGCAGCCGATGAGGGCGAGGGCCGCGGCGATCGTGAGGATCGACAGTGGCCGGTGTGGTAGACGGGGGCGTCGGACCATTGGCGGAGATCGGCGGACCCTGGGTCGGACGCGACCGTGGGTCTGGGAGTGTTCCGTGATGGGGTTGCAGGCCCGGACCTGCGCCAATCGCATCCCGGTCTGCGCATCCGGCGGGACGCGAAGTATACTCGCCGCGCGACAATCGAAGGACCGACCTGTCGCGTGGCAGTCACGTGGGGCTGCCGCAGCACTCGCCGAGTGTCGGTGCTCTCGCGCTAACTTGGCGCTTCTAAATCGCAAGAGCCCGGGAGGCTCGCGACAAGGGTACCGCAACTGCCGTCACGAAAGTTTGCCGACGGATGAATCCCGCGACAAAACGATCAGTGTGCATTCGATACCGCAACGCCGTACGGGCATCGCCCGCGTTTGACTCCAGGAGTATGGACATGCTCGAGCGCGCCCCGCCCGAACGAGTCGCGATTGCCCTCACCCATCGCACGCATTGAAAAGCCGCAGGCATGCGCTTGTAGACCGTATTAGTTGCGGTGCTGCTTGAGCGTTTGGTGTCCCCACTTCATTGGAATCATTTGTCCAGCCTGAATTGCTTGCGTCCGCGCTCCACGGTGGGCATTTTTCGGCTTCCGGCCCTCCCCTTGATGGTCGGCTGACCGCTTACCGAGCTACAACGAGGGAGTCGATTAGGCGAGTGGGGAGTCGGCGGGGGAGTGTTGAGGGCCAATCCAGAGCTTGAGCCTCCCGACTACCGATAGCCCAAATTGTTAACGACATGTATTACAATGATTTAACTACCTCTGCCCCTTGGTGTAACTGGCAACACGCCTGACTCTGGATCAGGAGAGTCCTGGTTCGAGCCCAGGAGGGGCAACCTCAGCTAGCTTACGGCGCCGCTTCTGCTTGCAGAGCTGGCGCCGTTTTGCTTTCGCGGCCGATTCCAAAAAGTGTGTACGTTTTTGTGTACGTCGCTCCGGAATCAGGACGAGATCCGCGACTGCCTGAGGAGAGGTCGTTCAGGACGTGTGCGCACGCCTGGTGTAGAGGCGTGCGGTGCCGTGTCGGTCGTCGCATCGTCCGCCGATTTGACAATATTGCGCGGTCGGCCTGGGAGCGAGATGCGCACTTATGGCGCGCATTGATACGGCAGTGACACAACAAAGGTGGACCGGCCACCGTCCCGCTGGTGGGGGCTCATGTCGCCACGCCGGCATCACGCGACCTCCGCATCGGCCAAACGGGGACCAGCCTAGACGCGCGTCCGACCTCTGCCGAACAGCAGGTAAAGAACCACAATCAGCAGAATGAGACTGAGACCGCCGCCGCCATAATATCCGACGCCAGGGCCCATGTAGTAGCCGCCGCCGCCAAATAGTAACAGCAGAATGATGAGGATGATTATCAGCATAGTCGGAGTGGTAGGGTCATCCCTCTTGGGGTCCTCTGGTGCGCTGAAAGGCATATCGCGTGCCCGCTCCTGCGATGCGCGCGCCGACGGGGCGTTGCGGACGTCATGATCGATGGACATGGGCTAACGGTGCGAGCACTGCGCCGGAAATGAAGCCCATCTCGGTCATTGGGCCTGTGTAGGCGCTTTCGGCGGACGCAACTCAGCCCAAGAGCCCGATGACAATCTTGGATCGAATTCGAATGCCTCTGAGGAACCTGCGATGCGCCTAGAAAGCACCCACGAGCTCAACTGTCACGTTCGCATGTTTCTTCCCTTTGCGTCTCGGTCCAACCTGGATACGGACATCCATGTTTGAGCTTAGTTCAGGCGGCGCCGTTTGTTTATGGTTGAGGTGTGTGAGTTCGCGCGTGAGTTTCTGATCGATCGGCCGCCGCTCCACGATAGCACGCATCGTGTCGGCGTCGGGCTGCTGATGGCAGGTCAACAACGTCTTGATATCTCCACATTCCCTACGTCGCAGGGAGGCACATGCGGGGAACCGCGATCGGCCTACTGCAGTACGCGCTTCGGCGTCTCCGGAGGACGCCGACGTTCACCGTCGCCGCCACGCTGACACTGGCGATCGCGATCGGCGCGACCACCGCCGTGTTCGGGCTCGTCGACGGCGTGCTCCTCGCGCGATTTCCGTTTCCGGACCCCGACCACGTGCTCCACGTGCTCGAGAGCAATCCGACGTCCCAGCTGCCGATCCTCCCGGTAGCCCCGCCAGACTATCTGGACTGGCGCGCACAGAGCAAAGCGTTCAGCGCGATCGCCGCGCTGGACTTCGGGGCCGTGACGGTCACAGGCGACCGGGAGCCGGAACGCGTCGTCCGGGATGCCGTGACGCCGAACTACTTCACGGTCTTCGCTTCGCCCATGCTTGGGCGGGCGCTGTCGGCGGACTCCGGCGGTCAGCCCGAAGTCGTCATCAGCCACCGCTACTGGCAGCGCCACTTCGGTGGGGCGCCGTCGGCCCTCGGCAAAACACTGATCGCCAACGATACGTCGTACGTGATCGTGGGCGTGCTGCCGTCCAGTATGCCGGCCCAAGCCGACCTGTGGACACGCCTCAGCTTCAACGGGCCGAGCGCGACCGATCGCCGGAACAAATCCCTCGATGTGTATGGACGTCTCGCGCCGGGCGTGACGCCGGAGCAAGGCCGGCGCGAGCTCGAGACGATCGCCGCACGGCTCGCCACCGCGTATCCGGAGACGAACGCCGGCTGGTCGGTCGTGACGAACTCACTCCTCGAGGACGTGTTCGGCAACGTGCGACCGGCACTCCTCTTAATGCTCGCCGCGGCGGCCTGCGTGCTCCTGATCGGGACCGCCAACCTCGCCAATCTCTTTCTCGTCCGATGCCTGGCGCGCGAGCGCGAGACCGCCGTGCGCACCGCGCTCGGCGCGACTCGTGCCGACATCGTCCGCGAACTGTCGGTGGAAGCGGGCGTCCTCGGCCTCGGCGCCGGCACGCTGGGGATTGGGATCGCGGTCGTCGCCATTCCGCTCCTCAGGGGCCTCGCCCCCGCGTGGGTCCCGCGTCTGAGCCAGGTTGGTGTCGATGCGCGCGTAGTCGCGTTCTGCGCGCTCATCTCGATCGTTACCGTCATCATCGTTGGTGTGACGCCCGCGTGGCAGACGTCGCGGGGTAACGTGGCCGGGCTTCTGAAAGAAGGCGGACGCGGCACGGCGTCGCGGCACCAGCACGCGATGCAAGATGGACTCGTCGTGCTCCAGGTCGCCGTCGCCCTCGTCCTCTTGACCGGCGCCGGGCTCCTGGCCGAGAGTTTCGCGCGCGCTGAACGCGTCCCGCTCGGCATGCAGCCGGCCGGCGTGCTCACGGCGCAGATTGCGCTGCCCGACCAGCGCTATGCGACGCCGGCGCTGCGAGCCGCGTTCGCCGCGCGCGTCGTCGAACGGCTGATGGCCGAACCAGGGATCACGAGCGCCAGTGCCAGCTCGGCGGTTCCGGGACAGGGTGGCCCGCTCATCACGTGTGATATCGTCGGACGCCCGACGGACCCACTCCACCGCCCGCTGGCTACGCCCACGTGGGTGACGCCGAACTATCTCCGCACGTTGCGCATGACGCTGCGCCGCGGGCGATTCCTGTCGGCGACCGACGACGACCGCGCGGTGCAAGTGGCCGTCGTGGATGAGCACTTCGTGCGGCGGTACCTGGCTGGCGCCGATCCCATCGGCGCCCGGATCGCGCTCCTGGGTCGCGACACCGCCGAGATCGTCGGCGTGGTCGCGCCGGTCAAGCAAGGGCCATTGACCGAAACCGATCCGCCGGAGCTGTACTTCTCGCTCGCCCAGCGCAGGCCCCCCGGCGACTTTGCCGCGGTCGCGGTCCGAACGTCCGGCGATCCACTACGGGAAGCGCGAGTCCTGAGGCAGGCGATGCTGCGGGTCGACCCGACCGTGCCCGTGTTCGACATCGAGACGATCACCGAACGCCTGACCGCGTCCATCGACACGACGCGCTTCGCCACGTTCCTGGCGTCGCTGTTCGCCGGCGTGGCGTTCGTGCTCGGCGTGCTCGGCATCTACAGCGTGCTCGCCTACGTCGTCGCGCAGCGCCGGCGCGACATCGCCGTCCGGATCGCCCTCGGGGCCAGCCAGACGCGCGTGATGCGTCACGTGCTGCGGCGCGCGCTGGGCATGGCCGGCGCCGGCATCGCGTTGGGGTCGGGCGCCGCGTGGCTCCTGACCCGCGTGCTCGCCGGCGTGTTCGTCGGCGTCGACGCCCACGATCCGATCATCTTTGGCGGCGCCGTGGGGTTGTTCGGCGTGGTCGCGCTGGCCGCGGCGAGCATCCCCGCGTTCCGCGCGGCGCGCGTCGATCCGGTGGTCGCGCTCACGTCCAGTTGACGTCATCACGTTGATCGGGACGACTGCCCCTGGACCCGCCTCAGGAGGTCGCCAGGCGTGAACGGCTTCCCGGTGAATTCGATCTCTGTTAAGATGCGGCGTCGCTCCCGCGCCGGCTGTAGGTGAATATGTGGGATTCTCGACGATTCATGCGGCCGGCGCGTTCCACGGGTGACTATGGGCCTAACATTGAATAGGGCAGTCGTGGCGACGGTCGCCCTGATCGGTTTGTCCGGCGTCGCCCGTGCCCAGGCCACGACAGCCGCCCGGCGCGACTATACCGACGCGGACGCTCGCTTCATGCAGGGCATGATCATGCATCATGCCCAGGCCGTCGTGATGTCCAACTGGGCCGCGACGCATGGGGCGCGCCCGGACCTCGTGATCCTGTGCAAGCGTATCGCCCTGTCGCAGCGCGACGAGATCGCGGTCATGCAGCAGTGGCTCAAGGAGCGCGGTGCCAGTGCGCCGGATCCCCTCCATATGACGTCGTCCGAGACTGGCCCGATCCGCGACACGAGCCCGATGCACATGCCGGGCATGGATATGGGGACGGGGCCCATGATGATGATGACGGGCATGCTCTCGGCCGACGACATGCGACTCCTCGATGCCGCCCGGGACACGACGTTCGATCGCCTCTATCTGACGGGGATGATCAAGCACCACCAAGGCGCCATTGCCATGGTGGCCGATCTGTTCGCGACGCCCGGCGGGGGACAGCAAGCGGACCTCTTTGGTCTCGCCACCGATGTCGACGCCGGACAGCGGGTCGAAATCGCACGTATGCAGGCCATGTTGAACACGCTCACCACCACTCATCCCACATGATGCCGCGCTATACCGCCCTCCTCTCCGTCCTCGCGTCGCTGGCACTCGCTTCGGCTGCCCTCGCCCAGTCGGATACCACCGACCCACGCGCCCACCTCAAGGCCGGTCTCAACGACGCCGGCGTCGCCGCGAAAGGCATGGAGCTCGTCGCGCACCGCAACAAGCCGGACGTGTTCCATCCCGATACGCCCGGGGGGCTCGTCTACGCGAACTCGGATATGGCGTTTGGTGGCCGCTATCTCTATCAAGGGAATTTCAGCGGGTTCCAGATCTGGGATATCTCCGACCCGACGAATCCGACGCTGGCCCACGCCGAGGTCTGTTTCACGGAGCAAGGCGACGTCTCGATCGACGGCCATCTCTTGTTCGTGTCGGCCGAGAACACCGGGAACCGACTGGACTGCAGCGCCCAAGGCGTGCAGGATAGCGTGAGTAAGGACCGGATGGTCGGCATTCGTATTTTCAACGTCTCCGATCCGAAGAATCCCAAGCAGGTCGCGGACATTCAGACCTGTCGCGGCTCGCACACGCATACCCTCGTGCCCGACCCGACGGACAAAGGTGTCGTCTACGTGTACGTATCGGGCCTGGCGCGCGTGCGGTCGAGCAGTGAGATGGCGGGGTGCGTTGGAACCGGGGCGAACGATCCCAACAGCGCCCTGTTCCGGATCGAAATCATTCGCGTGCCGCTGGCGAACCCGGCATCGGCGCGCATCGTCAGTACGGCGCGCGTCTTCAACGACCTGGCGGCGGTGACGACGCATGGCCTGGCGCCCGCCGACA